>OGKS01001072.1_pt1 | contig 13887 bp, 7 predicted proteins | sample 1572491 | NCBI WGS metagenome assembly OGKS01 (sample SAMEA2582153, study PRJEB24529) | metagenome | biome: Human gut stool | place: China | collected 2011
GTTATCTCATCACCCGCATGGCGATAGAGCGCAAGGAGAGCCGTGGTCTCCACTATACCATCGACTACCCTGTTCATGCTTACGACAAGAAATAAAGTTTTTTCAAGCTACCATATAAAGCCGCCAGGATATTCTCACACGATATCCTAGCGGCTTTTTCTTTGCCTACAGGAAAGTTCAAATTCTTAATGACATAGATGACCACACTTTTGCAGCAAAGATTTTGGTAAAACGACATAAATCGCAAAAATAAATTTTGGTAAAACGACATATTTTTGCTAAAAAGATTTTGGTAAAACATATTTTTTATATAACTTTGCACCCATAAAACATTGAAAATATGGAGAATAGGGTATTCAAGAGAAAAATATATAGCCAAATGGCTGAATGGAAGGAAATTTCCAAGGGAAGTACAGCCCTCCTTGTAGAGGGTGCTCGCCGTATTGGAAAGTCAACTATCGTAGAAGAATTTGCCAAGAATGAATACGAATCATACATTATGATAGATTTCAATGAGGCTTCCAAGGAAGTGAAAGCACTCTTTGATGATCTTATGAATATGGATTTCATTTTTCTTTTCCTGCAGAATGCTTACAATAAAACATTGCATGAGCGAAAGTCGGTTATCATCTTCGATGAGGTACAACAATGTCCGAAAGCCCGACAAGCCATCAAGTATTTGGTAAAAGACGGTAGATATGACTATATAGAGACTGGCTCACTTATCAGCATACATAAGAGCACTAAGGACATTAGCATCCCTAGCGAAGAACATCGTATCGAGATGTTTCCGATGGATTACGAAGAGTTCAGATGGGCCATGGGGGACACGGCTAGCGTGCCTCTGCTGCGTCAAGTTTTCGATAAGAAAATATCTCTAGGCGAGGGAGTCAACAGATTGAAGATGAGAGAGCTACGCCTATATATGTTGGTAGGAGGAATGCCACAAGCTGTCAATGCTTATCTTAACACTAACAATCTACAGCAAGTAGATACCGTAAAGCGACAGATTCTCCAACTATATGCTGATGATTTCAGAAAGATAGACCCATCGGGCAAAATATCCAAACTATTCATGTCTATCCCAGCCCAATTGAGCAGGAACCAGCTCCGCTATCAGCCTACTTCTGCTGTAGGAAGAATGGCTGCTGAGAAAATAGATGAGTTGATACTCAACTTAGAAGACAGCAAGACTGTTAACATTGCGTACCACACGGATGATCCGAATGTAGGAATGCCACTGACAGCCAACATCAACAAGTACAAACTGTACATAGGCGATACGGGACTATTCGTAACTTTGGCTTTCTGGGACAAGGATTATACGGAGAACATCATCTACCAGAAACTGTTGAGCGACAAGCTATCCACCAACATGGGATACGTATTTGAGAATCTGGTTGCCCAAATGCTGAGAGCCTCAGGCAACAGACTCTTTTACTATACTTTTCCAAAGGATGCCACGCATTCTTACGAAATCGACTTTTTGTTGTCACGCGGCAGTAAGTTGTGCCCTATAGAGGTCAAGTCGTCTGGATACAAAACGCATGCCTCGCTTGATGCTTTCTGTCAAAAATTCTCCAACAGGATAGTAAATCCGTACTTGGTTTACACCAAAGATCTGCAGAATGATGGGCAAACACTCCTGATTCCGATTTACATGACCCCATTCTTATAAAGCAATGTTTTTTTATTGTACCTTTGCACCTCAGTTGGGCGATAAAAGCATCATCTCGTCAGCGAGAACTTGATGCTCAGGCCGAAATCCTGCGTTGTGGTAGGATAACTGCTGCTCGACAGGAGCGGTGTGTTGGTCTGACGGTCATAATAGAAACTCATGGTAAGGAGTTTGCTGAAGGTATAATCGGCAGAGAAACTCAGTTTCAGAGCATTGTTGCCGCTGCTGGCACTGCTTACCATTGAGGCTATATCACGAACGATGGCTGCCTGCTTGCGGAAACTGAAGTCAAGACGTAGATTCAGGTCATGGTTGGTACCATTCTGAACCGTCTTGGTGGTCGACGCATTCTTGTTGGCTGCATTCTTGTTGCCGCCCTTCGACTTGGAACGGGAGGCCTTGGCGCCCCAGCCGAAAACATCGAAGTTGTTGATGCGGTAACCCATACCGATTACCCAGTCCTTACTCAATGCCTCGTTCAGCTGCACACTCGTCATACTGAGGTTCAACACACGGGTCTGGCGATATTCTGCCTTCACCGTCATATTATTGTTGAATGTGACATCCATACCCAATAATGGCGAGAACGACTCGTTGATACTTACCTGCGAAATGTTGAACATGCTGCTTGGAGATGGATTGCCCGTAGTGGCATCACTCACGAAGCCGAGACCGTTCATATACTCCTGGAAGGTGCTGTAACTGTTGTAGCTGCCAACTGCAAAGACACTTTTGTAAGAGTGGTTGATGTTGACACTCTTGAAGTGCTCGTTGAACCAAGGCAGACGTCCCAGTCCGCTGTAACGGATGGTCCAGTTTGGCAACATCCGGCTCAAAGCTGGGAATACCGAGAGCGAATTGCCACCCATCGAGGTATAAGCCTTGAGGAAGGCAGGAATCATGACATCGCTGCTATACTGGTTGACCGGTGTGCGAGAAGCATCAAACTTGCCGCCAGCCAGAGCCGAACCAGCCGGATAAACAGTTCCGGCATACTGCGCCTCTACCCTATCTCTGAAACCAGCCAGCGAGTTGACAAACTTCTCGAAGGTCTTGCTGCGATAACCCGAATTGGCATTGCCCATTCCCTCGAAAGCCGACCCCAGCGAGATAGTAGTCATCTGGAAGGCTCCACTCTGGGTAGTTGGCGTTCCTTCATACATATACTGTATGCTCTTCTGCGTGGTCTTGGTACGTGTGGCAGAGAGATCAATCTTGAAATCCTTGACAGGCTCCAGGGTGGCACGCAACGTAAGATTATCCGTTCTGCTGGTAGTGGCTGGTGTTGCGATACTGTCGTTGCAGAGCAGCCAGTCGTTGTTTCTTGCCTTCTCGATATAATCGTCGCCAACCATACCGAAGGCGAAGTCAAGACCCGGTGCCATCTGTCCCACCTTCTTCTGTCCGAAGGCATCACCCACACTAGGCAAGAAGCCCGGCAGGGTGAGCTGATAGCTGCTGCGATAGTTGATGCTCACATTGCGCACCATCATTGCCAGACGACTAGCCAACTGCAATCCCTTATACCATTTCTTATCATCAAGCGGTTCCTTAGCCAGTACAGAGAGTTTCACCTTCATGGCAGTATCTACCTTTGAGATGATTCTGATCTGGTTATTATCCACCTTTTTATATTTAAGCGGGAACACTTTGCCGTCTTCCGTCTTGGCATTCACAATCAGTCGCTTGGTATTCTTGCCGTGGCGTATCTTGAATGTGGTATCAGGCAGGAGGGTGATTTCCCGTTCGAAGGCACGCTTGTTCTTAGGCAGCGCCTTCTTCGGATCAGCCGCCTGTTCCTTTGCTTCCTGCTTCTTTTTCTTTTTTTCCTGCTTCTTGCGCTGCATCTGTGCCCTACTCTGGGTACGGTCAAACTTATCGTTTACCTTCTTCAGGAAAGGCACATGGTTGTAGAGTTTCACCAAGTTAAAGTTACCGTTCAATGTCAGTTCGCGCTGGGTATTGATGGTGTTTCCATACGAGTTGCCCTCCTCATCCTCTGTACCGCGCTCCCAAGAATAGTTGGCATTGTAAGAGGCATCGCTGTTCACCCAGTCGAAGACAGGCAGCAGATTGAGAGGCACCTTGTAGGATGCCTGGAAATTCTGACTGTAGTCGAGCGGTGCACCCCAGTGGCGGATGCTGGTCCATACGGAATCCTTCCAGGCATGATACTGGTCGGCATAAAGATCCTTGTTGACCGGTGTATATGGTTCCTCTATCTGTGCATGGGTAGCACTCTGGAAGTTCATGTGCAGGTTCTTGGTCAGATCCCAGTTGATGGAGAACTCACGGTTCCAGAGGAACTGTTCACTGAAGGTGAGCGGCAACTTGGAGTCTACTCCGGCAGCTCCACTCATCAGGGTTTCCATATCGCGCTCCTGCAACTCGTAGTAGTCGCGCGTCATCTCGGTATTGAAGGCTATGTTCTGCGGCAGCCAGTTCAGTCCGAAACGTTTCAGAATGTCGAGCCACTTACTCTTGTTCTTCAGTCCCTTGAATGGTTCCCAAGCCTTATAAACCGGGCTCCATGAATAATCCAAGGCTCCGCGCCAGTTGTCCTTGCGCTCATACATCGTCGTTTCACCCGTTGTATACTGATGCTGATGACTGTAGGTGAATGAGAAGTTGGCAGGATCGTATGGCATCGGATGGCGCTTGGTAGCGATACCCACCCGGGCATTCGAGATGGAGAAGTTGGTCTGCGTAATCTTGGTGGCAGCGATATTCTCGATAGAATCGCGCTCATGCTTGGATCCGGCAGCATCGAGGGCATCCTTCAACTCCATATCGGTATCCAGCGGATTATACTTAGGAGTGGTCTTCTCCTTGGTAACACTATAATATAAAGGTATGCTCACCTTCGCCTTGTCAGGGAAGAACTTACCCATTTCGAGCGATGTGGTCACACTGTAGGTACCATAATTATCGGTAGTGCGACTGGCCACGCCATCTTCCAGACCGCCGAATCCCTCGCTGATGTATCTGCCGGTGGCATTCACGCTACCCAAATCGGAGAGTTGTACGTTGAGGTTGGCATTGGCAGCCCAACCGCCCGAATTATTGTGTTCCTTGAGTCGGAGTTCGTTTATCCATACCTCACCGCTCTTGATGTCGGCAGAATTGTTTCTCACACCCAGCATCATGGTCTTCACTTCGCCCAAACTCGGATTACCCACGATGGTAATCTTGTTCTGCGGATGTTCTGCATCCATCATGGAATAAGGAGCGAGATAAGAAGCCACACCCTGTGCCTTCGCCTTGTTGCGGTTTTTCTTCAATGCCGTAAAGACGCTCAGTGGCACATCGAGCATATTCTCCTCAGGCCATACCGCCTTACAGTCGGCTAGCACATAGCGGTTGTAGTTGGAGCGTGGCTCGGTGAGTTTCAGCGGGATTTCATACTCGTAGTAATTGTTCTTGTAATCACTACCCAGACGGATGAAGACTGAGAGATCACCATCCTGCAGACGGGTGGTATTCTGCTCCAGGGCATTGGCATGGGCAAACATCTGGATGCGCTTGTACTGGCGCAGATCAAGGGTAGAATTCTTGTAAACCGCCTTCGCCTCGCCTGTGCTCATATTCTTGACCACCAGACTCAACGCCTGCTCGTTCGCCTCAACCAACTGAGGCTGACTAGGATCCTGTTCGCGCTTGATACCCGGAGGCAAGACATAGTTGACCGGTGTCTTCTCGCCGTTCTCTTCCAGACTCACGCTGCTTGCGTCGAGGGTTCCGCCACTGGCTGCACTAAGCGGCTGGTCATAGGTACGCCACTTGCCCATCACGAGGTCGAAGGTACCGAAACGCAGCACGATAGGTTTCTTGAAACCGGTGAGGAACATACGCATGAAGCGGATGCTGGAGAAATCGTTGATGTTACCCTGACGGCTCTCAAACTCATCGATAGGTATGCGGAACTGATACCAGGTAACGGTAGACTTGGTATTATCACGCCAGGTCTGGCTGTATTCACGCTTATCTACAATATGATTGTTACCCACCACGAGATCTTCCGGACGGATGCTGACACGGTACTGGAAGTATTTCTCATATTCGTTGAGGGTATAATCCTGGTTGATATCCTCGACATCCGGCGTTGACTTATAAGAAGTATCATAGCTCTCAGAACGGCTGTCGCTGTCAGGCGAGTTGCCCTGAGGATTGTTGATATACTTATATCGCTGCAAGATAGGAGCACGCATCTCATCCCAGTCGGAACCGCGGAAATAGTGGTAGTCATCACGTGCCGGATCGGCAAAGATGCTGTCGAATACCGCCTGGTTCACCTTGCCCTGAATCTGGTCGAGATAAGCACTCTTGTAGAATTCCTGCTCCTCGGCATCAGTCAGTCCGTTGAAACCCACATCCTGCAAGGCTCTGCTGCCACTGGTGGTAGCAAAGGCATAGGTCACGGTGCTCTGGGTAGGAATCTTACCCCACTGGGTATAGGTGTAGCTCTTGCTGCCATCCACCGGCATACCACTCTCATAGAATTTCTTGCCATCACGCAGGATATCCTCGCTCACCTCGCCCAGATTGATGTAGAAATCGCCACCATAATCGGCAGCATCAGCCTCTTCGCGGGAATAGATGAACGGATCGAGCATCCAGAACTCGATGTATTCGATGTTTGCCTGCTCGAAATCGTTGGTATCCAGCTTACGCATCATTCCGCCCCAGTTGCGCTGCGGATTCTGCAGGGTTCCGTCTGCCTGCAAATCTGTTACATTGAAGTTGTATGGTCCCGGCTCGCTTGGATAGTAAGCCAGATTGAGTACATTCAGGGTATTGGTAGCGCCCTGATAACTGCTCTGGTCGCGCAATGGGAAGAGCTCCTTGGTATAGACCTCGCGGACATAATGGTTACTCAACTGCTTGAGGTCGCCCTTGATATGTCCCGGAGTGAGCGAACTTCCACGGCGGGTGAACAGCGGATCGATGGTATACCAAGCTAGGCGCGAACGGTGGAAACCGCTACTCAGACCGGTCTTATCGCTGTAATCGTCCTTGAAATTGAGCGAAGGCACACTGGATATAAACCAGGAGGTAGGAGTAGTTACATCGATGGTAGTCTTCGTACCCTCGAAGTCATCGATATAAGATGCATTGTCCTGTGTGCCACCTGCCTCACCGGCAATGAGCTGGGCAAATTCTCCTGTAAAGGATATCTGCGATGGCTGGGTGAGGTGCAGGAATGGTATCTTGTCAAGCACATTGGTGAGCCACTGACTCTCCTTGCGCCAGTTGAGATTGATGCCCCAAAGGGTGTTCTTCAGCGGTTCAGAGCCCATGGATACCTTGGTGGTAAGCGCCTGTTCGGAGAGGTGCTGGATAGTACCGCTCAACTGGAAATTCTTGGTAAAATCATACTCCCAATTCAGTCCGAACATCGTTTTTCGGGTTTGTCCGAAATCGGTATTACTCTCCAGAGAAACGTTGACAGCCGTACCGGCATCGATGATGCTCTGGTTCAGGATGGTCACCTCACCGGCACTGTAATCTACCGAATAGTCGGTGCCCTCTTTCAGGGTGATACCGCCTGCCGTAACGACCACCGAGCCCTGTGGCACATTGTAGGCATCGAGCGAGATGACATTGGCTGCAGAGCCCTTGAACTGTCCCACAATCTGATACTTGTTCTTTTCGGCTATCTGCTTGGCTACGGTCTTCGTACTGTCATAAAGTTCGGTAAAGGCATACTTTTCAGCCTTGTCGGCAGCCACACCCCGCTTGACCAGATAATCACGCATATAACTGCCGAAAGGCTCTACCTTCGGAATGAACACGCGTCCGTTAGAGATGGTATAGCCTTCTACATAATCGAAATATCCATTGCTGTGTGCCTTGTTGTTGTTATCCAGACGGTCGGCGCCCAGCACACGGATGATAGGCTGCTCCTTCACCTGCTGCTCAGGGATATAACTGAGATATACGCCGGTGGTATCGCTCTGGTATTTCACATCCAGGCGGAACTTCTCCTTCTCTACGGTAGAAGCCAGATAATAAACGTTCTTCATCATCAGCCCCCAGTTGCCCTGTCGCGGATTGTTGCTGGTATTCTTGAGCGATTTCACGAAGAGTGCCTGCTTGGTATCGCTGAGATCGGATGCAAACTCACCCACCTGATAGGTAACGCCTCCCGATGTATACTCATAGGCTACGGCAAGTACCTGGTCGGTCTGCAGACTGGTTTTCAATGAGATATAACCCAAGGCGGTATTGACCGTATACTCTGAAGAATTGAGCAGACGGGCACTCTCCAGTTTCTCATAATCGGCTCCGCCAACCAGTCCGCCTCCATCAAGAGTGGTTGCAGCCTGGTCGATGTCACGGGCAGCAGCATACTGCCCTGTCATCGCCGCATACTCTGTATTCGCCTGGTTAGAAGGCACCTGTCCGCTCGCCGCCCACATCGGGTTGCTCAGTTTCTGGTTCTCGCCCAGGTCGGTCAGGGCTACGATGTTTCGGGTATTGGTGGTATTGCCGGTTTTGTTGGTAACCCACACCTCCACACGGTTAATGGTGATGCCCGTGGTGAGATTAGGGAGTTTCTGCATCCAGGCATCATAATGGCTTCTGAAATACTGGGAGAGGAAGAAGTGGCGGTTCTCCTCATAATCGGCTACATTCAGTTCGAAAGGGGTAAGCTGCACACCGCCCCTGGTAGATACGCTCTTCGATGCACTCTTCTTCTGCGAAGCTACCATCTGCAGCTTGAGTTTGCCAAACTGCATATCGGTTCTAACACCAAACAGACTGCTGGCGCCTTTGATGAGCGAAGAGTTGGAAGGGAAGGAGACGTTGCCCGCCTCAACGAGTTTGATGATTTCATCTTCCTTGCCGTCGTACTTCAGTTTCATGTTCTGTGCATCGAAATCGAAGGTGGCATCGGTGTTGTAATTCAGGTTCATGTTCACCTTATCGCCCACCTTTCCGTTGACATTGAGATTGATTTTCTCATCAAAATCCATCATCGTCGTCTTTCGGTTGCGGATAGGCAACGAAGGATTGTCGATGTTTTTCTTGTTGATACCGAACTTGAGTTCGGCAGAACCCTGTGTCTTCACTCTGATACCACCAGGACCGAAGATTTTCTCGGCAGGTCCCAAGTCGAAGTGCATATCTGAGAAATCGAACTTCTCCTTGCCTTTTGCCTGGAAGATTTCATCGTTCTGCTTGCGGAAATAGCTGTTGCGCTGCTGCTGTTCAGTCCATGCAAGATACTCTTTCGGAGTGAGCATGATAGGAGCCGAAAGCCAGGTTGAGCCCATGCGGTTGCCGATGATATAGCGGTCGAGGGTATCGTTGTAGACTACCTGATATTGCAGATTATCAGGACGTTTCAGGTCGAGCGGACTCTGATAGAGGTCGCTCAGGGAGTAAGGTTGGGTGCGCTGAATCTGCCAGCGGGTATGCAGCAGCGAATCGGGAATGGTATCTTCATCGAGCTGCACGGGCTGGGCTGTGCTGGTATGGGTTTTCTTTTTATCGTCCTGAAGTTGAGGCAAAGCTATCGCATAGCCGAAGGTTGCCACCATCAGCCAAGCCAATAGAAAAGATATGAATCTTTGCTTCTGTTTCATCGATAAAAAGCTCCTAACTTATTTGATTTGCTTCAATGCCAGTTTCACAACCTGTTCTACCGGGAGATCAGGCTGTGCCTTAAGGATATCTACTACTACCTTGGCAGATGGTGCCGGCGAGAAGCCGAGCATGGTGAGGGCGCTTACCGCCTCATCCTTTACGTCATTGTTCACCATCACCACATTGCCTCCGCTGGCTGGCAGTTCGTCAGCAATGCCGAGGCTCACGATTTTATCTTTCAGGTCGATGATGATTCGCTGTGCTGTCTTCAGTCCGATACCCTTCACGGTTTTCAGCACCTTGTCGTTACCAGTAGAGATGATTTCGCAGAGTTCGCGTGGCGAGAGTGAAGAGAGAATCATGCGGGCTGTATTTCCACCTACTCCTGAAACGGTGATAAGGAGGCGGTAGAGTTCACGTTCCTGTTTGGTAGCAAAGCCGAAAAGGGTGAAAGTGTCATCTCTTCCACCAGCCACCAGCACTTCGTGAACATAGAGTTTCACTTCCTGTTTGCCCTGAATGGCAGTATATGTATTGAGCGATATATTGAGTCCGTAGCCCACCCCCGCAGTCTCAACAACAGCCAGCGCAGGTGTCAGCTCTGTCAGATCGCCATGAATATATTCTATCATTTTCTTTTTCTCCTAATTAAATTAATATATTAATAACGTGCAAAGGGCGGGATTATTGTAATAGAGTTCCATAAAATTACGTCCCGACGTAGTGCAAAGCGCATCGGGAGGTATTGGAAAGAGGATGAATGATGTTTCGCAACAAAATAGCGAAACTGTAAGGTTCTTGCTACGGATACTTTACAAATCTCTGCTTATTCATATCTAAGAAACTATGATTTTACTACTTTTAATAAAGAGTGAAGAATTCACTGTAACTCTAACATCGATAAATGCTCGCAAATTCAAGTCTACGAATTTTTTCTTTTAAAAAGTTTGTCGATTACAAAAAAATCCTTATATTTGCAGCCAAATAGCATAATATCGGGAGCATACTATAGCTGCCAGGCAAATAATTATGCAGATATGAAAGTCTGCATAAACACCTATTTCGTGAATACGAACAGAAATATTTCATTAAAATTTAAAAAGATACTCGATATGTATAACAAAATTATCTTCATTATGATGTTATTACTTATGATTTCGTGCAATTCGAAGCAGAAACGAAATCATAAAAACTCAATAGAGATTAAAGAACAATTAGGACAATCGTCTTATCCTTTTATAAAAAGTATGGAGTATCATGCCTATATACAAGATAATGAGGCTATCCCTGTTATAGATATCCAAATCACTGAAAAAGGAAACTTCTCTATCTTTGTAAAATACCAAACTAATAAAAAATATTCGAAACTTAGTTATAAAGAGACTTTGGATTTTTTGTCCACCGTCATAGAAAAACAAAATAAAGAAAATATTCCCCTCTCTAGGCTTCAACAAATATTTATAAGAACAGAAATGTGGAATGAAAATTCCATCTATACTTCTATGGAGGAATACAGGAACATAAACATTCCACATGGCGAATATTTTAACAAAAAAGCGAAGGAAAGCCGTATAGTTTCAGACATCACAAAAATACTATCCAGATATAACTTAAAGATCGGAAGTCTCTCATACGAAGGTCTGCTACCGCTAGACGGAAAAGTCATTAAAGAAATAAATAAAAATATAGAATTAAATACGTCAGAAGCTTACCTTACAGGGAATTTAGTTTTAGATATTGCAAACCAATAGTTATGAAAATCAAGAATTTAGAAGAAGCATTAATCTGTTTTAAAGAAAATGCAATCATTCATGGGGAATGTACGCAAAATGGTGACAACAAACGTGGTAACAAAAGCCACAAAAATATAATAAATGCCATCAAGTACATTTCTGCAGAACATAAATATGAAATTTTAGAACCTCTTTTGGAAGATAACAATCTTTCTGTAAGAATATGGGCAGCTTATGCACTATTGCACGTTAATACTCCAAAAGCAGTAAAAGCATTGAAAGAAATTTTTAAGAATGACAGTGGAATTATGGGGTTCAATGCAGAAATGACATTAGATGAATTCAAGAAAGGCAACATTTAACCTGCATATTTCATTCTCACCTAATTATACAAGTGCAAAGATTTGCCAGAAATTACGTCCCGACGTAGCATGTCATACGTCCCGACGCAGAGCCAGAGACGTCGGGACGCAGCAAAAGCTACGTCAGGACGTAATTCAAAGCACATCGGGAGGTAACGGAAAGAGGATGTATGATGTTTCGCAACAAAATAACGAAACTGTAAGGCTCTTGCAGCAGATACCTTACAAATCTCCGCTTATTCATACCTAAAAACTATGATTTTACTACTTTTTGCAACTTTTATGAGTTAAAATTCTATTAAAACGTCACGTATTTCAAGAAAAAGCTATACTTTTGCAACCGGAAACAGAATGAAGAGCGGAAAACATATCCGTTGGATGACTAAACCGCAAGAAATAAAAGAAATAAAAACAACAAAATAAAAGAAATAAGACAATGAAAAAATTTAGAGCAGCCGTAGTAGGATACGGCAACATCGGTAAGTTTACTGTTGAGGCACTCGAAGCAGCTCCTGACTTTGAGATTGCAGGTATTGTACGTCGCCAGGGTGCCAAGGACAAACCAGCTGAGTTGGCAAACTATGAAGTAGTAGATGACATCACCAAGTTGAAGGATGTAGATGTTGCTATCCTCGCAACCCCTACCCGCTCTTGCCCTGAGTATGCAGAGAAGATCGTTGCTCTCGGTATCAACACCGTAGACAGCTTCGATATCCACACCAGTATCCTCGACTATCGTACCAAGCAGATGGAGAACTGCAAGAAGGCTGGCAAGGTAAGCGTTATCTCTGCTGGTTGGGACCCAGGTTCTGATTCTATCGTACGTGTTCTGATGGAGAGCCTTGCTCCTAAGGGTTTGACATATACCAACTTCGGTCCTGGTATGAGTATGGGTCACTCAGTTTGTGTTCGTGGCAAGAAGGGCGTAAAGGAAGCACTCTCTGTAACCATCCCATTGGGTGAGGGTATCCACCGCCGTATGGTATACGTAGAGTTGGAAGAAGGTGCCAAGCTTGAGGATGTAACAGCCGAAATCAAGGCAGATCCATACTTCGCTCATGATGAGACCCACGTATTTGCCGTAGCATCTGTAGATGATGTAAAGGATATGGGTCATGGTGTGAACCTCGTTCGCAAGGGTGTATCTGGCAAGACCCAGAACCAGCGTTTCGAGTTCAACATGAGCATCAACAACCCAGCCCTCACCGCTCAGGTATTGGTTAACGTGGCTCGTGCTTCATTCCGTCTGCAGCCAGGTTGCTACACCATGCCAGAGATTCCAGTTATCGATATGTTGCCAGGAACCCGTGAGGAAATCGTTGCAACACTCGTGTAATTGGGAGTGAAGAAAGAAGAGTGAATAGTGAATAGTGAAGAATTCACTTGCATCACAATAATAAAACGGCTCGCAAGAAGTTTCAATTTCTTGCGAGCCGTTTCCATTCAACTAAAAACACTTATAATAACCCTGTCATATACAATGGCAAATAAGTAATCCCCTCCTCAACTTTCAAATCAGCAGTATGCAAAACATACGGGGTTGCCAGATAGCTATCATATTTAGCGATGCACTTTTTGAGAGAAGTGAGCGTGTATCTATTAGTAGACTTCACTTCTATCGGTGAAATATTATGCTTTGACGTTATTGTATCTTTGGCTATCAGGAAATCCAGTTCCATCCTTTCCTGGGCATTCTCCTTACTATATTTTGAAAAGAAATACAGCTTATGCCCTGCCGAACGTAACATCTGAGCAACTATATTCTCAACTATCATTCCGCCATTGAACTCCAGCTTATCTACCAGAAGCTTGTTATATAAGTTTTCAGATACTATCGTATTTTCATTGAAAGCATGACTGATGAGCAAGCCCGTATCAGCCATATAGCATTTCAATGTCGTATCATCGGTATTCATGCCAAGACCGATACTTGGCTCTGTCGTATTATAGGCCATATTGACTATCATGGCATCTGACAGCCAAAAGAAAGCCGTTTCATAATCTCGCATTCTCGCCCCTTCGGTGAGTGCCTTCAACAGAAATTTCTTTTCATGTTTTTGAAGTTGAGAAGGAATTGTATCAAAAATCTGAGTAACTTTAAATACATAGGTTGAAGCATACTTTTGAATATCGTTACGATATAAGGTAAGAATTTGGCGCTTCACTCGATCCACCTTATTGAAATCTCTGGTTTCTACAAATTTAGCTACAGCTTGTGGCATTCCTCCAACTATGAGATACTGTCTGAAATAGTCCATTGCCATGCGATGCATTATTTGTCCCATCTCATGCTTTTTCTTTAAGTTCATTCGTATAAGCGGCATCAGGGTTTCATTGTTCAATGCCCACAAGAACTCCTCAAAATCCATAGGATACATCAATATTTCTTCCTCCTCAGAAGGAATCATGATATCCTCTACGTTTTTTTTTATAGAAACAAGCGAACCAGTCTCTATATAATCGTAACGCCCATCTTCAACCAGATACTTGATAGCTGTACGAGCCCGAGGATACAATTGCACCT
>OGKS01001073.1_pt1 | contig 13881 bp, 13 predicted proteins | sample 1572491 | NCBI WGS metagenome assembly OGKS01 (sample SAMEA2582153, study PRJEB24529) | metagenome | biome: Human gut stool | place: China | collected 2011
ATATGCTGTTACTGCTTTTTTTATAATACAATGGTATAAACGCGGAGCCGCTTACATCACAAGAGCATGATATGGCGGGTGTAGATATACTACACGTATAAAGCCTTCTTCACTTTGCGAAAATGCATATCCGCAAACAATCATTATTGCTTTTTCAGCTACGGCTTTAATTTCTTCTTCCTTCATGATAATCTATTTTTACTGACTTGATTGGTTTGAGAAATGTCGTAGGATTTATATATAGATTCTTCAATATGGGCAAAAGGTCAATATACTCTTCTGTTTCACCAATGCCCTCATAATCAGCCATGACAACAATATATCCATTATCCCATTCCTTAACCTCTGTGAATCGTTTGAGGCGTTTTGGAGTACGAAATCGGATATTACTATTGCCATATCTAAAAGAAGTCATATCTCCATCATTGGAGAGAAATGCTTCTGATGAAATATTCTTGTTGTCCATACTTAACCTCCTTATTTTAATGATTCTACTTTTCTTCTTTATAGATTATGCCAGTGAGCGCAATGAAAGCTTGTTTTCAGATTGCCGAGCGCAGCTAATCTTATGCAAAGATTATGCCAGTGAGCGCAATGAAAACTTGCTTTCAAATTGCCGAGCGCAGCTAATCTTATGCAAAATTACACTTTTCTTCCGAAAGATGCAAGAAATTTACGGGAAAATGTTTGAGAGTGAGGAAGATAAAGAGAAAAGCCCACCCTTAGTACGGTAAGTAACCATGGGTGGGCAATGTATTTGATAGGATAAGGAAGCGGCAGCTTTATTTCAATCTGAACATGACAGGAATCTCTACGGAGCCGGCAACGACCTTGCCTTTCCCCTCAGGCACAAAGCGAGGCATCAACTTAACTATTCTCAAAGCCTCCTTGTCGAAAAGAGGGTCGTCGCTCATCATCACCTTGTATTGAGAGAGATTGCCCTTGGTGTCTACCTGAGCAGAAATGATAACCCTGCCTTCCTTTTTCAACGTGCGGGCAGCCTCAGGATAACGCACATGTTTGACAATGAAAGCACGCATGGCTTTCAGACCTCCTGGGAAGTAAGGAACGACGGTACCTGCATCAGAGAGCAGGTCGCTATCCAACTTAACAGGCTCCGGCATGGAGTCCTTAAGTACTTGATTCGCCTCAAAGTCGGGCGACTTCATGTGATTTTGTTTCTTTTCCGTACAGCCTGCCACCAACAGGACTGCACAGAAAAGCAATATAAGATTTCTCTGTTTCATACATTATTTGACAATTTTCTTACCGTTCACGATATATATGCCTTTGTCAAGGCCGTTGACTGAAGTGCCCATATAACGACCGTCCAAAGAGTAAACACCCTGGCCGAATGAAGGTGTCTCATCATTCTCTACGAAGTGAATACCCGAGATGATGTTGTCGTTACTGCCACCCATGAAGTCGAAGTCGATGCTTCCATCCTCATTTTGGGTAATATTGGTGATAGGCTTGCCCATGGTCGAACCGCCCTGATAGATGGTAGCAGCAGGCGAAGAGGTGTCGGTAAGACTGTTGTTACCATTAAAGGGATACAGGTCACCAGCCTGCGAGTCTGCAGAAGAACCCTCTTCGTTGTCAGCATGAAAAATCGTAAGGCGCTGATGATCGTTGTCAAGATAAGCATATTCTGGGCCATTCTGGTTGCTATAATTGACAAAGGTGTTGACATTGTTCCACTCCCAGATATTCTTGTCATAGTCCACATGAGTAATCATCATACCACTGGCTGGCAGCTGTTTGTCCCAAATACCCACGTTCTGTTGTCTGTTCTCGATAAGATAATACTCGTTCTTGTTGTTGTCATTATAGACAACAAATGCCTGTCCATACTTCACATCCTGTGCCTGCATACCTTTTACAGATGCTGGTTTATCCAGTACAGTGGGAGTTATCCAGCCTGCAAACCATTTTTCATAGGCAGAATAGTTAGGAGGACAGAAGCTCTCACCATTATAGCTTCCAGCATCCATCAGGTCGAATTCACCCATTCCGAAATTACCACCATTACCTGTATCATACAGGTCTGGATAACCTAAACAATGAGAGAACTCATGACAGAGAGTACCGATACCATCCACACGTTCCCTGTAAGCAACAGGAGTATATTGTAAGGTAAGTTCCGGTCCACAAGCGTATGTATTTACCACCACATTATTGTCCTTGCTTACATACGAACCGTTGTTTCCATATTGCAACTTGTATTCATGAGGCCAAATAGTATTTTCGTCACCACCTGCAGCCTGTCCGAGTCCTGCGAAGAGAACATACACTTGCTCCACATAGCCATCGCCATCCCAATCATAGTCAGCAAAGTTGACGTCAGGGTCTGCCAAACGACAAGCATCATACACCATGTCACAAGGACGGACATCATTTGAGTTTCCTGAAGGTGCGCCATAGTAAGCATATTCATGATTGAGAGTATAAGGTCCCACCACATCAAAGTCCAGTTCAAACTGTCCATTACTCTGTGCTAAAAAATAATCCTTCACACTGCCCACAAAGCCGAGCGAATTTGCATAACCAGTCTCATTAGCTATTCTGTTGTACATCTTCTGGTTGTGGCCAAACTTGAATTTCTTATCCGTGTACTGCACCAGAATAATAAGACCTTTCTTCTTGCCAAAATAAGAACCATTAGTTTGCCCCAAACTCTTTTTCGCAGTCATGTGACGAGCTTTCGCCATACGCTCAATACGGTCTTGATTGGCTTTGGCACGCAACTGACTCGCACGTAGTTTCAGAGCATTGGCATCAACTCTTACATATCGCTTGCTTTCGCTGTCCAGATTATAGCTAACGCCTTCAGCATCCACCCAGTAGCTGCAGAATTCATCACCACGAAGTTCCACCCTTTTCTGAGTTCCATCAGCCAATGTCACCATACGCCATACACCCTTTTTGGCAGGTACCGCTTGGGCAGAAAGAGCCACAAAGACCAGCAGGGAAGCAAGCATCAGTAGTTTCATATTTCTTTTCATCATCATATTTCTTTTGTTCTAAAAGCTGTTTAGGAAAAACAAGGCTCCAGAAAACCATTTAAGTTATCTGGAGCCTCAACTCATATCGTGTTTTTGTTTATGGAAAAACGCCTGTATTACTTAGCCCAAGCTCCACGCTTAGCCACATACATCTTATGTGCCTTGGCAGAAACTACAGCAGAGTGATGTGCTGCAGCCTTCTTTGCCTTGGCAAAAGCAGCATGAATCTTAGCATTACCCTCATCTGTTACCTCGAAGGTATCAGACTCGAATGCAAACGCATTGTCTGAGGCATCTGTATAGACATTGAAGAAGGTATAGAGCTTCTTGCTGTTGTCATACTTGGAAATGAATCCCTTACTTGCAAAGAGCTTACCAGTATCAGTATCAGCACCAAGGTAAGTCACAATATCAGTTACCAAGATGGCTGTACCATCCTGGGTAGCAAGACCTGTCTCCTGTGTTTCTACAGTGATTGAACCATCCTCTGCAACAGTAAACTCCAATGGAGCTTTCTCAACAGCAAAAGGAGTAATGCGGAACTTGGTAGGATCGCTACCACTCTGTGAGAGTACACCTTCTGTAACAACTGGCTTACCCATGAGCACACCAGGATCCTTTTGGAAGAGGATAGAACCGTAACTCTTGACACCAATGGTTACTGTACCAGCAGCAACATCATTCCAAACCTCGGCAGCATCCTTGCTTGACTTGAGTGAGAGATTCAGTACATCTGAACCTACAGCCTCGTCGTTTGCATTATACATTACCATTACGAGAACATACTTGCCTGTCTCGTCGAAAGGAACCTGAACATCACCAGAAGCTGATACTTCCTGAGAAGCCACACTGCCGTCAACGATACCGCTTACGGTAGCATTCAAGTCGCTGCTTGCAGGAACAAGAGCGTACTTCACCTTGGCAACATCATTGCTTAAAGTCATGGTTACCTGTGCGAAATCATTGTCATTGGCATCGGTGAAACGACCCTTATAGGCAGCCTCGACACTGTAATTAGCGATAACGTTTCCTGGTAAAGCTACAGAGAACAAACCGTTGATACCTCCATAATACATTTTGTCACCCATAATCAACAGCAACGATTTTGCAGGCATGGTGATTACACCCTTCTCCAGTTTACCAAATAATTCAGGTTTAGCAGTTTTGATTTTGTCAAGCGTAACACCCTGACTTAAATAGTTAGCAACAAAACTTGTTGCAGTAACAGCACCTAATCCAAGGTCAACACCAGTCTCACATGGCTCCACATATACATAGTCAGGATCAGTAGCATTGATAATCCAATAATGGTCAGCACCATCATAGGTAGCTTCATTTTCCTCAGCATATTCGTCAGCCCATGCCTTATAAGGATTAAGAATACGGTATTTTCCTTCTTCAACAACACTCTTCTGAATTTTCACATCAAAAGTAGGAGGATCTATTCCTAAGAGAGAAGAAATTGCATCATCACGGAAAGCACCTGTTGACTTATTGGTATTGATGTCCATCCATTCTGTAGCACCAGCCTTAAAGGTAAATGAACCTATACCGTATGTTGTGTCACAGTCCTCACTGGCAACGCTGATGGTACCACCATTATAAGTACCATACTGCAAATTCTCTGGATTGTAGGTAATGGTGATAGGAGCCTCAGCCTTACCATCAGCAAATGTCACATGGTTAGGCACGCTGAAAATACTTCCCTCATCTGGAGTATAGTTCAAAAGAACTGTCTGTTCTCCCTCTGTTTTTACACGATGAAGTGTAATAACAAAGCTGGAGTTGCTCTTGCTCAACTCTATCTTCGACTGCTGGGCATTGCTGAAGTACACTTCATTGGCAACCTTAGGTGCACCCGTGTAGTCGTAGTCACTGGTACATGAGCTGATGGCGAATGCCACCAAGCTCAGGAGTACCATATATGAAAATTTGAATGCTTTTTTCATAATTGTTATGTTTATCTATTCGTTCATAAAAAACTACTATTGCTCAGTCCATGGAGTGTAGAGATCTGATGGGTCAGGATTGTTCATACCTCTTACTCCCTGATTGCGGTCACCCTCGTAAGCTACGAACACGAGGTTCATCCATGCAGGACGGCCATTGGTGTTGAGACGAGTCAGGTCGTACCAGTTGGTACCTGGATAACCACGGGTTACTGAGTAGTTCAAACGCTTGATATCAAAGAAGGTCTGACCCTCACCCCAAAGTTCTACACGCTTCTGGAATACGATTTCCTCTACCACGTCATCTGTCGATGACACCTTGCAAGTGTACTTAGGATCACGATAGGTCTTCATAAAGGTTTCCAACAGTTCCTTACCCTTGGCAGCATTGGTGTGAGCTACAGCCTCTGCCTCGATAAAGTACATTTCTTCAACACGCATAATAGGATAAGAAGAAGCGGCACCGATGTTAGGATCGTCAGTATTACCCTCGTTAGGACGGAACTTTACAGATGCATATGCTGGCATACGCTTGTCTGCCAAACTCTTTACTGCTGGTATCTGAATTACCTTATCAGCCAACTCAGAACCTTCAGGAGCCTTGAATTCCGTCTTGCGGAAGTCAGTATCGCTGATACGCTCGTACATTCTCTTGTCAATCTCATTGAAAGGCATATTCTCTTGGCCATAACCACTATAACCAAATGTAGTCTGGTTGCTGAGCCATGAAGTCCAGTTGACGATACCTGTCTTAACTGAGGTATCCTCAGAGGTCTGGGTAGCACCCCACATCCACTTTGTGATGTCGTTGAAACCAGTCTTATAGTTAGTGCAAGCCTCTTCGCTCATAGGCTGAACCTTGGCATTGTTGATGGCAAGACGCGCATACTTGGCAGCATTCTCGTAGTCGCCATCCCACATATACAGACGAGCCTTCAGACCATAAACACAAGACAAATCAGGAAGCACACCACCAGCTGTTTTTGTCAAGTGCTTGATATACTCCTCTGCCTTGTTGAGGTCGCTCTCGATAAACTCCTTCATCTTCTCGTGAGTTGCACGAGGGTTGTTGAGGGCGTCTGCCTGATTCATCTCGGCAGTAACGATAGGCACTGTAAGTCCGCTTACGTCATTACCTTCAGCATTGATATTGCTGGTTCTGTCGTTAGGCAGGAACTCGTACATACGGGCAAGGTCGATGTAACACATAGCACGGAAAGCCAGACCTGCACCCAGATAGCCCAACTGCTGGTCGGTGGCATTCTCGGGATTGACAGCTCCCACCATGTTGTTGATGGTCAGGATAAAGTTATAATAATAGGTACTGATGTACTGTCCGAACAAATAGCCATCACCCTGATACTTGTTCTGTGCCCAATAGTAAAAGTGTATAGCATAGTTCTTGGTAGACTGCAAAAGGTCGCCAGTCATCAGGTCACGTATATACATGATGGCACCATAACCAAATGGGAAGTGCAAACCATCATCATATACCCAAGAGGAATTTACCTTATTAAAATATGCAGGCATCGCCATCAGGAACGATTCCGATGATGATGGGGAATTCTGTATCTGCCCCTCGGTGGCAATATTTGATGCAGGTTCTGTCACCTCCATACAGCCAGTAAGTGAAGTCAGAGAGAATCCAACCATCACAAGTCCAGCCATTGAACGATATATTGTTTTCTTGTTCATTTTATTCTTTCTTTATAGTTGAAACGTTTAGAATGTAACAGTAATACCTCCTGAGATGGTACGGATAGGACGGTAAACTGAATTAGAGCTGCCACCAGTAACGCTCTGACGTGGGTCAAGACCCTGGCGCTTAGACCATGTCCAAATGTTGTCGGCTACCATATAAACACGTACCTTCTGCAAACCTACAGTCTGCATCCACTGGGTAGGCAAGGTGTAACCCAAAGTAATGTTAGACAATGTAAGATAAGAAGCATTGGTCAAGAAGCGGTCTGTATGTGCAGACATATATGAGTCGCCATACTGCCAGCGTGGCACGCTGGTGTTGGTATTCTCTGGTGTCCATGCTTTCTCCATATCTACGTGGATTGCCTGACCTGCAGAGCAGTCCATCAAGCTTGCGTATGCACCATCGTAAACCAGACCACCTATCTGATACTGGAAATCCATAGAGAAATCAAGGCCCTTCCAGGCCACACTGGTACCGAAACCACCATATACATCTGGCAGGACATCACCGCAAAGGTAGTTGCTACCGTCATTGTAAGAAGCTGTGGTTTCCTGGCCTACCACTTTACGATGCTTGACGCCTGTATAGCTGTCATCAACCTTTTCGCCAGCATTGTTGTAGTAAACGTCCTTATTGTTAGGATACAACGACTGCACCTTCTGCTGTAGCTCCGACAACGATTCTTCCTGCATATCCTTAAACTTTACAAGCATATAATAAGCCGTCTTGGCTGCATAGAAATACAGTACAGGGAACTCCTTCATATCGTCGCCATCGGCCGACATGTCACCCCAGCGGATATTCTTGCACACGCCACAAACCGTCAGCTTGAGTGGATTTACACCGTCATCATGTCCCGAACAAGTAATCTGCTTGCCTACAACGCCATCCTTCCAATGCCAGATATTGATGAGTTTTTCAGCACCCCGTTCGTCAATAATCACCTGACGGCAACTGTCATTGCACTCCGTAAAGAACGAGCCCTGTACTATCGGGATGTTCATCATCTTGAAGAAATTGTCGTCCACACCTTCCATATCCATGATGTTGAAGGTATTAGTATCATCACCAGGCTTTTGCACCATGTTTCCGCTTCTGCCGTATCCATTGAGTGGAATATGATAAGTGGAACAGCACTCTTTGACATTCGGCATTCGCTTGATTTCGGCAAGACACTGGTTGCGCTGGTCGCGATTGATACCATCTACCGAGACGATGGCAACATTATCATAATCGTAACCAGGATTGGTGCCAAGCATCAGCTGATACTGACTGTTGATGATGTAGAGCAGACTGAACAGCAGTCCAGAGATAGCAAACTGTATGCCCAGCAACGTCAGTTTCCAGCGGTTGCGATTCTCGTTATAACCACGGAAGGCACTTGCCACCGGAATCTTGTTGTATAGCCAGCCCGGAACCAGACCGCCTACCAGCAACACCAGCAGGCAGATCATCACCAATATCCAACTGCCCCTGTTCAGAATCAGCGCACTAACCGGAGCAGAAAGGAAATTCTCGATAGTTCCCTTGCAAAGGAATACGAGTATGACAGCCAAAATCACCGCCAAGCCTACATGCACCAATGCCTCAGAGAAGATGATGGCATGAATGTTCTTGGGTTTGGCTCCATAACACTTGCGCACCGCCATCTCGCGAGAACGCCCCACAAGATTGCCCACGATGATAAGCAGATAGTTCATTACCGACGTGAAGAGCAGCACGAAGGCCACGATGCTCAATATCCAGCTCATCATCTTTATGTATGGGTCATGGGTATAGACATCGCTCAACACCGTGAAATCAAAGGTAAGGTCTGTTCCCATCTTCTTCAGTTCCTTCAATGGGAAATGGTCTTGGCGCATCTTGTCGACGTAAGGCTTGAGTTCGTCGGCACGATGTCCCCTTGCCAACCGAATGTAGGAAATATAGTTATCATTTCCTATCCAATTATCTCTGCCATCGTAAGAATATACGTATGGAACACTGGACATAGACAGAATCATCTGCGTGCCATGCAAGGACGCCCCCCAAGGAAAAGCCTCGAAAACGCCATTAATGGTAAAAGTAGTACCAGGATAATCGGGAAGCGTGAAATGCTTGCCCACCACATTGCCGCCTATAGTGGCTGCCGTCTTCGAGTCGATGATGCAAGACAAGGGCTGTGATAATATCTGGCGAGCCTTGCCTACCAACATCTTCTGCGGAAAGACATCAAAGAAACAACTGTCTGCCATTATGATATTGGCAGACACGACGTTCTGGTTTTCAAGCTTGCATTGGGCATCGTTATAAAAAAAGTTAGTACTTGTAGCAACTTCCACCATAGGCGCATATTGCTTTACACCTTGGGCGATGGCTCCTGAAGTTTGATTGAACGTCATGGTCTTGCCCTGATTGCTGCTCACTTCAAATATCTGATACGTCCTATCCCATCCAGGGAAATACGTATCGTAAGTCTGCTCGAAATAAATCTCGGCGATAATCACCGAACTGATTGCCAGCCCGAGCGCCAGACACAAAATCTTCACGAAATTGTGCTGGCCCCTTCGAGGCAGATTCTTGAATGCGTTAATAATATTATTCATATCAATATTCTGTTTCAAGGGCGTTAGCCCAATTAATCACTAATCACTACTAATTAATCACTAATACTTCATTATCCTTATAGGCCTCATAGCCGCTGACGATGACTTGCTCCCCCGGCTCCAAACCTTCTATCACCTCATAGTATTGAGGATTCTGGCGACCTATGGTTATCTTTCGGCGATAAGCCTTCTTGCCGTCACGGTCTAACACGTAAATCCATTGACCGCCCGTTACACTATAAAACGTGCCTTTAGGGATGATTATTGCCTGCTTCGACTGACCGAGCTGCAAATCTACATAATAAGTCTGACCGGTTCGGATGTTGCCAGGGCGAACGCCTTTGAAGACGAAGTCGATGCGGAACCTGCCGTCTCTCACTTCGGGATAAACCTTGCGAACCTGCAAGAGATATTGCTTGCCGTTCTGGACGAAAGAGGCATTAAGGCCAGGCTTAACACGGTCGATGTAATGCTCATCCACCTGCGCCTGCACCTTGTAATCGCTGAGATCGTTTATCACTCCTATCTTCTGTCCAGCCTGGATGCTCTGTCCCAGTTCCACATCGAGCAAACCAATCTCACCCGAAATGGTGCTGCGGATGTTCAGCTTCTCTTTGCGTTGGCGAACCAACTGCACATTCTTCTGCATGGCTTCCAGATTATCGCCCATCTGATCCATCTGTGAACGGCGGAGCTGCGCATCCTTCTTCAACCGCTTGCTAATGAGCGCATGCTTCTTTACGGCAAGTTCGTAGGCTTCCTTTGCCTTGAGATACTCTTCGCGCGAATTGAGTTCTTCCTTGTGCAAAGTCTCCTGATGCTCATAGGCTCGACGCTTGGTGATGACATCCTGCGAAAGCGTAAGCTCCTCGTTGCTATTGTTCAGTCGGTCCTGCTCCATAGAAATCTGGGTGTTGCGAAGCATGTCCTGCTTTTCGGCAAGTTCGCTCTCGGCATTCAGTATCTCAAGGTCGAGATTCGAATTGCTCAGTCGCACGATGACATCGCCCTTGTTCACATGAGCACCTTCATCTACTACTTTATCCAAAACAATACCACCTTCTTCCGAACTGATTTGCACAACGGAGATAGGCACCACCTGTCCGTCAACAGACACATAATCGTTGAACTGTGCCTTTTCTACATTTCCTATGCTCAAGCCTTTTCTGTCCACCTTCAGGGTGGAAGAGAAATTGCTCAAGCCCAACCATACGAGGACAACAATGAGAACTGTTCCTCCGCCAATCCATGCCCAATACTTGCGGGGCACAAGATATTTCTTCTTTACTATCTTTATGTCCATAACTTATCTTATCAGTTTTTCTCCTTTGTAATATTCCACTAACCTTTGCTTTATGACGAGCAGCATCTGCATCTGGAGTTGCTTTATCTTACTCTCAAGAAGAGTTTGTGCTGAGGTATGAAGGTCGAAGGTGGAAAGCATTCCTTCCTCAAACTTACGGCTCGACATGTGATAGGCAAGCGAATCGGAGGCCACCTTCTTCTGCATCTGTCGCAACTCCTTGGCGTAGCCTTCAGCATCCATCACCGCCTGTGCTATCTGGTCATGAAGTTTGCGACGGGCTTCCTCCAGATTGACCTGCGCCAACTGCCAGTCATTGCGTGCCTTCTTCACGCTGTGCCAACGGTCGCTATTATAAATAGGTATCGAAAGGGTCAATGCGAGGTATTCGCCTCGGTTATTGCGAAACTGCGAGGCAAACCCGTCGTATTGCCCTTTCTGAGAGAGATTCTTGTAATAGTTGGTAGTGATGCCACCACTGAGCGAGAGCGAGGGCAGCAATCTACCTTTTGCTATCTTATAGTCATAATGTGCCAGCTCCACTTCATACTCTGCCGACTTCATATCGGGAGAGATATTCAGGAAACTCTGATAGATAGTTTCAGAGTTCGGCTTGTCGCCTATAGTCAGCTGACATGATGCAAGACTTTTCTCATTATCATTTGATTGAATATCCAACTTCAGTTCATCACCTACGGGATAATTCATAGCCGATTTCAAAGCGAGCAAAGTCTGCCGTGCCACATTCTGCTGATGCGTAAGACAGTATTCGTCTTCAGCCACCTGCGATTCCATCTGCACAACATCCGGCCGTCCTTTCTCACCAAGTTCATACTGGCGTTTCGTCTTTGCCAGCATACGTCGGCTTTCGTCCAGCTTCTCGCTTGCTATCCGTATGCTTGCCTCTGCGTATGCAGCATCCACATATTTCTGCATCACGTCAATGGCTATATTGTCCTGCGCCTTCTGCATCGCCGTAGCAGAATAGTCACGGCTCAGTCGGGCTTGCCTGAAAGCATTGATTGTGGCGAAACCGTCAAACACATTCAGCTCGGCATAAAGCTGATAGTAGTTGTTGAATGTCGTCACATTATTATATGTATTGGTCTCAGGGTCGATGTTTCGTCCCCAAGCATACTGGCCCTGCACACCACCTGCGACGGTGGGCAAGAATGCGGCAACGGCATGATGATAGTCCTGCTTGCGTTGACGTGCGTTGATAGTCTCACGCTTCACATCCGTAGCATGCTCTGCTGCATACTTCATGCAGTCGTCAAGACCCCAACTCTGTGCCGAGACTACTGACGCAACCATCAACCATCCTATCAGTAATACTTTTCTTTTCATATTCGTCGTTATTTTGACATTATAAGGACAATGGCTGTGCCAAAACAATAACTCTACTGATAATCAGAAGATTAGCATAAAAGGCTTATAAAACATAATGTCCAATAATTAGACACAGCCGTCAAATTATTGGACAAAGAAATACACCCACGTTTTTTACTTTTCATCAATATCAAGGTCAAATAGATGTAACAGATAGAAGTTGATGCTATGACGATAAATGATAATGATATAATAGAAACACTGAACGAAAGCCGGGAGACGGGCTTCAGGATGCTTCTGAACAAGTATCAGGAGCCTGTCTACTGGCACATCCGCCGACTGGTGGTCTCGCACGATGATGCTCAGGATGCCACACAAGAGACGTTTGTGAGGATGTTCCGCTCGCTCGGACAGTTTCGGGGTGACAGCTCCTTGCGTACATGGCTGTATCGCATTGCCACCAACGAGGCACTGCGACTAATAAGCAAGCGTCGGCAGGAGATGGTTTCGTTCGATTCGCTTACGACAGGCGTGGACATCATTGCTGCCGACAACTACATTGATTATGCCGACAAGCTGGCGGTGAAACTGCAAAAGGCAATTCTGACATTACCACCCAAACAGCAGTTGGCTTTCAACCTGCGCTACTATGACGAACTCGGTTTTGACGAGATAGCCAAGATAGCCGACTCTACTGCTACAAGCATCAAGTCAAGCTATCATGTTGCCAAAGAGAAAATAATAAAGTATATGAACTCAAACGATTAAGGATATGGACAAGAATTTCGATTTCAATCAAGTGGGCAAACGCATGCCGTACGCTACTCCTGACGATTTCTTCGCCAAGATGCAGAGCAACATCCTTGATGCCGTACAAGATAGCACCACGAAGAATACAGACTCTAAAGCGAAGAAACGTCAAGTCCGTAAGTGGCTTTGGCCCGTATCGCTGTCGGCAGCAGCTGCAGTTGCCGCAATGTTTGTCATCAACATGCACTTCTTTGCTCCCAAGCCGTCAGCGGCTTCAAATGATATGCTGGAGGTAGAACAGGCGTTCGCCCAACTCTCGGATGGCGACCAGGCTTTTATTCTGGATGTATATCAGGATGATGTGTTCATCAACAATTAAGTCAATAAATGTATAACATAAATAAAAATCACAGATTATGAAAAAGATTTTCAACGTAATGATGCTTGTCATCGCAATGATGATGTTCACCGTCAACTCTTTCGCTCAGGCTCCCAACAATAAGCAGCGCCTCACTCGCGAACAGCTTGCAGAGAAGCAGGCTCAACACATAGCCAAAGACCTTGCTCTTGACGATGAAACTACAGCCAAGTTCATCAACACCTACATACAATGCCAGAAGGAGATCTGGGCTCTTGGTCCGCGTCCTCGTCGCAATGGCAATAACAATGGTCGCAATGGCAATAACAATGAGGAGCAAATTGGGCAGAACATCAAGAAGCGCTTCGAAATGAGCGAGAAGATTCTCGACATCCGACAGAAGTATTACAAGGAATACTCAAAGTTTATGACACAGAAGCAGATTCAGCGTGTATATGAAATTGAGAAGAACATGATGAAGCGATTCGCTCAGCATAGAGGAAAGAAAGGACAACGCCCCATGCGCGGTCAATTCGGACCACGACCAATGGATAAGAACTCTACAAAATAAAAAGTAGTAGGTTGGTCGTTGAATTGAAACTAATTTTGTACCTTTGCATTCGCTTACTCACGAGTAAGCAGGTGCAAAGGTCCCGTAGCTTAGCTGAATAGAGCGTCAGATTCCGGTTCTGAAGGTCTTGGGTTTGAATCCCAACGGGATCACTGGAAAAAAGGAGAGTCATGTGTTGGCTCTCCTTTTTGCTTATCGAATGGTATGGGGGAGTGCAGACCTTTATGTGGATGTGTGAAGACAACATCGTGGAAGTACCATTCGACAAGGAATTCTAAAAAGGGCGATAGATAACAATAAACTACGCTCCGCAGGGTATGCTACTT
>OGKS01001076.1_pt1 | contig 13843 bp, 9 predicted proteins | sample 1572491 | NCBI WGS metagenome assembly OGKS01 (sample SAMEA2582153, study PRJEB24529) | metagenome | biome: Human gut stool | place: China | collected 2011
CCTTTTCTTACTAACTGGTTAAATGTTGGCATTATTTTCACCTCCTGTTTTATTTTAAGCAGTGCAATCTTATGCACGCTAAAATATTATACAAATCCTTGTCTGTTTTGTCAAGTCCAATTTTGTTTTCAATATAATACTTTACGTTTTCAATATAATACAAGAAAGAAGCCCGGTTTCCCGGACTTCTTTCTTTTGGTTTGTAAAAGCTTCTATAGCTTAAGTAAAAACATCAGTAATTATTCTTCATCAACTGATTCAGCATCTGTATCAATGACTCCGACTGCCTCTTCCTCTGCGAAATCTGCAAAATCATCATCATCAAAATCAAGTGTATCGTCATCGTTTACATCGCTGTCAAGCTTAATATTACGATAAATCTTCATACCTGTTCCTGCCGGGATGAGCTTACCTATGATTACGTTCTCCTTCATACCGATAAGTGGATCAACCTTGCCCTTGATTGCTGCCTCAGTAAGAACCTTTGTGGTCTCCTGGAATGAAGCTGCTGACAGGAATGAGTTGGTTGCAAGAGATGCCTTTGTGATTCCAAGTAATACCTGTGAGCCAACTGCAAGCTCCTTGCCCTCTTCCTCAAGCTTCTCGTTGAGCTCTAAGAAGTCAAGGGCATCAACCATGCTGCCCGGAAGTAAATCTGAATCTCCCGGCTCCTCTACGCGGATCTTCTGTAAGCACTGACGAACTATAACCTCGACATGCTTGTCGTTAATCTCAACACCCTGTAAACGGTAAACACGCTGTACCTCGCGGAGCATGTAATCCTGAACCGCACGAACACCCTTAATCTTTAAGATATCGTGTGGATTTACAGAACCCTCTGTAAGCTCGTCGCCGGCCTCAAGCTCCTGTCCGTCTACAACCTTGATACGTGAGCCGTAAGGAATGAGGTAAGCCTTTGTCTCGCCTGTCTCGTTGTTTGTAACGATAACCTCGCGCTTCTTCTTTGTATCCTTGATTGTGGCAATTCCGCCGAACTCGGTGATAATAGCGAGTCCCTTAGGCTTACGTGCCTCGAAAATCTCCTCTACTCGAGGAAGACCCTGTGTGATATCTCCACCGGCAACACCACCTGTATGGAAGGTTCTCATGGTAAGCTGTGTACCAGGCTCACCGATTGACTGTGCTGCGATGATACCGATTGCTTCACCAACCTGTACTGCCTGACCTGTTGCAAGGTTTGAACCGTAACACTTAGCACATACTCCCATATGTGAACGGCAGGTAAGCACTGTACGGATCTTAACCTGTGTGATTGGATTACCGTTCTCATCAACGCCCTCTGCCATAACCTTTGCTGCACGCTTTGGTGTAATCATATGGTTGGCCTTAACGATCACATTGCCATCCTTATCGCAGATTGTGTTGCAAGAGAAACGACCTGTAATTCTCTCCTGAAGGCTCTCGATTTCCTCTCGGCCCTCCATGAATGCCTTTACAACCATTCCCGGAATCTCACGTCCTGTGCCTGCACAGCAGTCTGACTCACGAACGATCATATGCTGTGAAACATCTACAAGACGTCTTGTAAGGTATCCTGAATCGGCTGTACGAAGCGCTGTATCTGAAAGTCCCTTACGCGCTCCATGTGCTGACATGAAGTACTCGAGTACGTCAAGACCCTCACGGAAGCATGACTTGATAGGAAGCTCGATGGTACGACCTGTTGTATCAGCCATGAGTCCTCGCATACCTGCAAGCTGTTTGATCTGCTTATCAGATCCACGGGCTCCGGAATCTGCCATCATGAAGATGTTGTTGTACTTATCAAGACCTGTAAGAAGTGCCTTTGTAAGGGCATCATCTGTATCCTTCCATGTCTCGATAACCTCTTTGTAACGCTCCTCATCAGTGATAAGTCCACGCTTGTACTGTCTTGTAATCTTATCTACAGTGTCCTGTGCATCAGCGATCATCTGTGGCTTCTGTGGTGGCACTGTCATATCTGAAATTGAAACTGTCATGGCAGCCTGGGTTGAATACTTGTATCCCATAGCCTTGACATTGTCAAGAACCTCTGCTGTTGTTGTAGCTCCGTGTGTGTTGATAACCTTCTCAAGGATCTGCTTGATCTGTTTCTTACCAACGTGGAACTCAACCTCAAACTTGAGTGCATTCTCAGCCTTTGATCTGTCTATAAAACCAAGATCCTGTGGAATGTTCTCATTGAATATCAAAAGTCCTACTGTTGTCTCTGTAAAGCCTGAAACCTCTGTGCCGTCAGCAAGCTTTACTGTACGGTGTACAAAGATATTCTGGTGAAGAGTAATCTCCTTGTTCTCATAAGCGAGCATTGCAAGATTAACACTTCCATAGTAACGGCCGAGAAGATCTATCGGTCTGCAAAGCACACGACGGTTTCCGTCTGTGACATCCTCAAACCAGATGAGGTCATATAAGCCAAGCTCAGCCTTTCCTGTATTTTCATCAGGAGTTGTAAGCTTTCTAAGCTCCTCAATATCATTGTATACAGTGTCTGATGACACCTGTGCAACCATCTTTGGATCATCCTTGTAATCAGCGAGCTTTCTCATTGTGAGGTAGTAAACTCCAAGGATCATATCCTGTGAAGGAACGGCTACAAGTCCACCATCGGAAGGCTTAAGCAGGTTGTTAGGTGACAGAAGCATGAATCTGCACTCAGCCTGTGCCTCAGCAGTCAGTGGAAGATGTACAGCCATCTGGTCTCCATCGAAATCGGCGTTGAATGCGGTACATACCAACGGATGTAACTTGATTGCCTTACCTTCTACAAGGATTGGCTCGAACGCCTGAATTCCTAATCTATGAAGTGTAGGGGCACGGTTTAACATAACCGGATGCTCCTTAATGACTTCTTCAAGAACATCCCAGACTTCCGGTTGAAGTCTCTCAACCATCTTCTTGGCACTCTTGATATTGTGTGCTGTTCCGTTGGCAGCAAGTTCCTTCATAACGAAAGGCTTGAACAGCTCGATTGCCATCTCCTTCGGAAGACCACACTGATAAATCTTAAGCTTTGGTTCTACACAGATAACAGAACGTCCTGAGTAGTCAACTCGCTTTCCTAACAGGTTCTGACGGAAACGTCCACCCTTACCCTTTAACATGTCAGACAGAGACTTCAGTGCTCTATTTCCAGGGCCGGTAACAGGACGTCCACGACGGCCGTTATCGATCAATGCATCAACTGCTTCCTGTAACATACGCTTCTCGTTGCGGACAATGATATCCGGAGCACCGAGATCAAGAAGTCTTCTCAGACGATTGTTACGGTTGATAATTCTTCTGTATAAATCATTCAGATCGGATGTTGCAAAACGTCCACCATCCAACTGAACCATAGGACGTAAATCTGGCGGAATAACCGGAATTACAGTCATGATCATCCACTCAGGCTTATTTCCTGACTCACGGAATGCTTCTACAACTTCCAGACGCTTGATGATACGTGCGCGCTTCTGGCCGGTTGCATTCTCAAGCTCTGCCTTCAGTTCTGCAGAATCCTTCTCAAGATCGATAGACTCTAACAGTTCACGGATTGCTTCTGCACCCATTCCTACACGGAATGCGCTTCTTCCATACTTATCACAGGCATCCTGATATTCAGCCTCAGACAATACCTGCTTGTAGGACAGAGAAGTCTCGCCTGCATCCAATACAATATAAGATGCAAAATACAGAACTCTCTCCAACACACGTGGAGACAGATCAAGGATGAGTCCCATACGGGATGGGATACCCTTGAAATACCAGATATGGGAAACAGGAGCAGCCAGCTCGATATGTCCCATACGTTCTCTTCGAACGCTGGACTTCGTGATCTCTACGCCACAACGGTCGCAGACAACACCCTTATAACGGATTTTCTTGTATTTACCACAATGACACTCCCAGTCTTTCTGCGGTCCGAAGATCTTCTCACAGAACAAACCGTCTTTTTCAGGCTTTAATGTTCTGTAGTTGATTGTCTCTGGCTTCTTAACCTCGCCATGTGACCATTCACGGATCTTCTCAGGCGATGCCAATCCAATCTGGATGGCATCGAACTGCATAGCCTGATTTGTGTCCACTTTATTTGTTTCTGGCATTGTATGACTCTCCTTCCCAATTATTCTTCATCAAGAACTTCGTCAGCATCATCGAAAAATTCGTCAGAATCATCAAATTCTTCCTCTTTTTCAACGTTTACAAGTTCTTCGTTCTCAGCATCGAACTCCTGCTTTGTGAATCCGTGCTTCTCGAATGACTCGCTATCTTCAAACGCATCATACTTATCGTTGCCGATAATTGCGTTAATATCGGTATTACCGTACTCACTTGTCTCGATCAGTTCAACTTCGTTGCGATCCTCGTCGAGAACCTTGACATCCAGACCAAGTGACTGGAGTTCCTTAAGGAGTACCTTGAAGGACTCAGGGATACCAGGCTCAGGGATGTTATCTCCCTTGATGATTGCTTCGTATGTCTTAACACGACCAACCACGTCATCGGACTTAACGGTCAGGATCTCCTGAAGAGTATATGCCGCACCGTATGCTTCCAGTGCCCAAACCTCCATCTCTCCGAAACGCTGTCCACCGAACTGTGCCTTACCACCTAACGGCTGCTGCGTTACTAATGAGTAAGGACCGGTTGAACGGGCATGGATCTTATCATCAACAAGGTGATGCAGCTTCAGGTAATGCATGTGTCCGATTGTGACTCTTCCGTCGAACGGCTCACCGCTTCGACCGTCACGTAACTGAACCTTACCATCACGAGCGATCGGAACACCCTTCCATACGGATCTGTGCGCACGATTCTCAGACAGATAATCCATAACATCCTCACGGAGTGTATCCTTGTACTTATCGTAGAAGTTCTCTTCTCCATTTGCTGCTTCTTCTGTGTCAAACGGCATATTTACATAATCGTTGGCAAGCTCAAGAGTATCCTGAATATCAATCTCTCGTGCGCCATCGAATACTGGTGTCTCAATGTTAAATCCCAGCGCCTTTGCTGCAAGACTAAGGTGAATCTCAAGCACCTGTCCGATGTTCATTCGGGAAGGCACACCAAGTGGATTCAATACGATGTCAAGCGGGCGACCATTTGGAAGATAAGGCATATCCTCTACTGGTAAAACGCGGGAAACGACACCCTTGTTACCATGACGACCAGCCATCTTATCTCCGACTGAAATCTTACGCTTCTGGGCAATATAAATACGAACAGACTCATTTACTCCAGGAGAAAGTTCATCTCCGGCTTCTCTTGTAAATACCTTAGCATCCACAACAATACCGTATGCACCATGCGGAACCTTGAGAGAAGTGTCACGAACCTCGCGTGCCTTCTCACCGAAGATGGCACGAAGAAGTCTCTCTTCTGCTGTCAGCTCTGTCTCTCCCTTAGGAGTAACTTTACCGACAAGGATATCACCGGCACGAACCTCAGCACCAACACGGATAATTCCGCGCTCATCAAGATCCTTTAACGCGTCATCACCGACACCCGGAACATCTCTTGTGATTTCTTCCGGTCCGAGCTTGGTATCACGGGATTCTACTTCGTATTCCTCAATATGAACAGATGTATATACATCGTACTCTACTAAACGTTCGCTAAGAAGTACAGCATCCTCGTAGTTGTAACCTTCCCATGTCATGAATCCGATCAGAGGGTTCTTACCTAATGCAAGCTCTCCGTTGGATGTAGATGGACCATCGGCAATAACTTCGCCCTCTACAACCTTCTGTCCCTTGAAGACAATCGGTCTCTGGTTATAACAGTTCGACTGGTTACTACGAGAGAACTTTGTAAGAATGTACTCTCTGCGGTTGCCATCCTCCTCACGGATGACGATTCGGTTGGACTCAGAGCTCTCAACCACACCGGCTGCTTTTGCAACAACGCAGACACCGGAATCGACAGCGGCCTTGGTCTCCATACCGGTTCCTACTACAGGAGCCTCGGTTGTGAGAAGTGGCACTGCCTGACGCTGCATGTTGGATCCCATCAGCGCACGGTTTGCATCATCGTTCTGCAGGAACGGAATTAATGCTGTAGCGACAGAGAACACCATCTTAGGAGAGACATCCATATAATCGAATGCCGTCTTATCGTACTCCTGTGTCTCGTCAAGATAACGACCGGATACAGAATTACGTACGAAATGTCCCTCCTCATCCAGCTTCTCGTTAGCCTGTGCTACATGGTAATTATCCTCTTCATCTGCGGTCATGTAGACAACTTCATCTGTGACACGCGGATTCTTAGGATCTGTTTTATCAATCTTACGGTACGGAGCCTCAATAAATCCGTACTCGTTAATTCTAGCGTAACATGCCAGAGAGTTGATCAGACCGATGTTCGGTCCTTCAGGCGTCTCAATCGGGCACATACGTCCATAATGACTATAGTGTACGTCTCGTACCTCGAATCCGGCACGGTCTCTTGACAGACCACCAGGTCCTAATGCGGAAAGACGTCTCTTATGGGTCAGCTCACCAAGCGGGTTATTCTGATCCATAAACTGTGACAGCTGGGATGATCCGAAGAACTCCTTGACAGCTGCAGTAACAGGCTTGATATTGATCAGGCTCTGTGGAGAAATTCCTTCCAGATCCTGTGTTGTCATACGCTCACGTACAACTCTCTCCAGACGTGAGAGTCCAATACGGTACTGGTTCTGTAACAACTCACCAACCGCACGGATACGACGGTTTCCTAAGTGGTCGATATCATCATCGGAACCAACGCCCCACTCCAGATGCATATTGTAGTTAATGGAAGCAAAGATATCTTCCTTTGTAATATGCTTCGGAATCAGGTCAGCAATATCTCTCTTGATTGCCTCAATACGCTCCTCAAGAGTCTCGTTCTCTTCCATGATCTGCTTCAAAGCAGGGTAGTATACAAGCTCCGTGATACCGAGTTCCTTCGGATTCTCGATCTCCGGAATCCAGCTTGTGATATCAACCATCATAGAAGAAAGAACTTTTACGTTACGAGTCTCTGTCTGAACCCAGACTGCAGGCACTGCAGCGTTCTGGATCTGATCAGCAAGCTCTCTTGTAACGGTAGTTCCGGCCTCAGCGATGACTTCTCCTGTAGACGGATCAAGTACATCCTCTGAGAGAACCTGTCCCTTGATACGGTTCTTGAGAGCAAGCTTCTTATTGAACTTATAACGGCCTACCTTAGCAAGATCATATCTTCTAGGGTCGAAGAACATTGCAGTAATCAGGCTCTCTGCACTCTCAACCGAAAGTGGCTCGCCCGGACGAATCTTCTTATATAACTCTAATAAACCAGCCTCAAAACTTCCCTGTGGCTCACGCTCTGTGATCGCCGGGTCCTTCTGCAGGGATGCCAGAATCTTTGGCTCCTCGCCGAACATGTCGATAATCTGCTGGTTGGTACCTACTCCGAGTGCACGAAGAAGCACTGTGATCGGCACCTTACGGGTTCTATCTACTCTTACACTGAATACGTCATTGGAGTCCGTCTCATACTCTAACCATGCACCACGGTTCGGGATAACGGTACAAGAATACAAAGTCTTACCCACTTTATCATGAGCAATACCATAATAGATACCAGGGGAACGAACCAACTGGCTGACGATTACTCGCTCTGCACCATTGATTACGAAAGTTCCAGTTTCAGTCATCAAAGGAAGGTCGCCCATGAAAATTTCATGCTCGTTGATTTCATCAGTTTCTTTGTTGTGAAGTCTTACCTTTACCTTTAAAGGTGCTGCATATGTTGCGTCTCTTTCTTTGCACTCAGGGATTGTGTACTTTACATCATCTTCGCATAATGTAAAATCCACAAATTCCAGACTCAGATGACCGCTGTAATCTGCAATCGGAGAGATATCGTCGAAAACTTCTTTTAAGCCTTCGTCCAAAAACCACTTATAGGAGTCTTTCTGAACTTCTATAAGGTTTGGCATTTCCAATACCTCTTTCTGTCTTGAGTAACTCATACGCATGCCTTTTCCGGCTTTCACCGGACGTATTCTGTTTTTCTCCATTGACGTTTCACCTCTCGTTTTTATTCTCAACAAACAAATTGCCTGTTGTATTGCATCTACCGCCTGTATATACGGTATGTGAACACTCACATCTTATGGCTATAAGCCTACTGCACCACAATAGTGCAACGTATATTATATATCAAGTCAAGTAAAATCGTCAAGACAAATTTCATTTTTTCTAATAAATTTATTAGTATTTATAAAAAAGAAGAAACAGATACCTACTTGTAGTATTTTGTGTATCTGTTTCTTCTATATATAGTGTCTTATATTTCTATTTTGTCTTATGTATTATTTCAAAGCTGCAGTCGCTATCATTTATTCACACTGGAATCCTGCGACTTCATTCTTCAATGATTCTGCGATGTTCACATTCTTCTCGACAGATTCGTTAATTCCGGTCATATGACCTGCAAGTTCAGAAGTATACTCTGCCGCATTAGACACGCCCGCTGCGCTCTGGTTCACTGCATTGGATACGCCATCTGCAGCCTCCGAAATTTCATTTGCAGCCCGGCGGAGATTCTCTGCTACACTCTGAAGATCCTGCATCATCTCATTCATCTGTACGGCATCCTCATTGTAAGTCTCACCGGATTCAACCATTCCCTTGTAGTCATTCAAGACGTCCTGATTTACAAAATCAAGCATCTTGCCCGCATTTCCAGCTAAGTTTTCTACCGATTCTGTTACCATCTTACTGATATTCTGAATTCCATTAGCTGTATTTCTGCTTTCATCCGCAAGCTTCCGAATCTCATCTGCAACGACCGCAAAGCCTTTTCCGGCTTCCCCGGCTCTTGCTGCTTCAATGGAAGCATTCAATGCAAGAAGATTTGTCTGTGAAGAAATTGACAAGATCTCATCTGTAAGCTTATTGATCTCTTCCACCTGTTTGCTCTGTTCAATCGCAGTGGAAAGTTCTCCTGAAATACGCGCCACCATATCGGCTGCAGACACCTGGCTTGCAGTTGCATCTGCCTTCATACCCTCTGCCTTCTGGCGGATACTGTCCACACGTTCAAGTCCCTCTCCTGTCTTATCTGCCATAACTGTGATGTCTTTTCGGATGCTCTCAATATTCTCAGTAATATTAATAACGGTTGCAGATACTTCCTGCATGCTGGCTGCCAGCTGTTCCATCGTCGCAGATGTGCCTGTGATCTTATCGCCCGCTGCACGGATTCCGTCGTCAACGCTCGCCGCTGTATGTTCGAGTTCTCCGGAACCTTTTTTTATCTTCTCGATCAGATTTCTCAATACATCTATAAACTGGTTGAATCCACGAACCATCTGTCCGATCTCATCATTGCCTCTGACCTTCAGATGTGTAGTAAGATTACCACTTCCCCCATCGATCTCAGTGATCATCTTCATGAGATCTCTGGTTGCTGCGCGCATTGGTTTCACAACGCCGATCAGAATAACAAGAATTCCAGCTATTCCAACAAGAATAGATACCGCAGCCATTCCAACGCATACCTTGGAAACTGCCTGATAGGTAGCATGTGACTGGGCTGTTGCCTCATCCATCTCATTCACACTCTTCTGCTGGATTCCGGTAATATAAGTATTCACCTCTTCCATGCAGACACGGATCACATTGACTTCGATGGAAACTTTTCCAGTCTTTCCATCGTCGTATTTTTCCATGGCATTGTCCATACGTTCCAGAACGTTGTTCACACCATCATAGATTTTCTGCATAATCTGTTTCTGTCCGTCACCCTCTGTGGCATCATACATCTGCTGCACAAGATCAGCCACAGCCTCCCGATCCGCTGCATAATCATTTCTGGCTTCTGTATGGCTTGTCTCACCTTTTGTTGTCGCAAGATAACGATAGAAATCCTTCTGTACTGCTTCAAGACTATACTGTATGTTGTAAGCATTCTGCAGATCCGGCACTTTGCTGTCTGTGACATCTTTGATCGAATGGTTCATCTTCACCATTGCATCATAGTTGATCACATTTGATACCATGGTCACAGCTACCATCAGTACAAGAATCGCCACCAATTTGACTGCCATGCTGCTGTTTCTGGTTTTTTTAGCAGTTTTCTTTGTCACTGCGCTTTTCTCCTTTTTCACTGACCGCTGTTTTTTCTGTTTTGAAATTATCGTTTTCTTCTCGTTTTCCTGCGTTTTGTTCTTCATGTGGTTCGCACCTTTTCTATTTTCGTATTATCACTATTGTACATTCTTTTTTCAGTGAAAGCAATGGTTATTCATCATTTTTACCAACAAATGTCAAAAAACGACATATCATTACACGTGCGCAAAAAAAGCCATGGTGCACACACCATGGCTTTAAAATAGCTAATTCTTCAAAAATAATGAAATTATTTAAGAGTAACTTTAGCGCCTTCAGCTTCAAGTTTAGCTTTGATATCATCAGCTGTAGCTTTGTCAGCTGCTTCTTTAAGGATCTTAGGAGCTCCATCAACTAAGTCCTTAGCTTCTTTTAATCCTAATCCTGTTGCTTCACGAACAACTTTGATAACTTTAACTTTGTTTGGTCCAACTTCTGTTAACTCTACGTCGAACTCTGTTTTCTCTTCAGCTGCTGCTGCTTCTCCGCCTGCTGCTGCTACTACAACGCCTGCTGCTGCAGATACGCCAAATTCTTCTTCACAAGCTTTTACTAAATCATTTAATTCTAATACGCTTAACTCTTTGATAGCTTCAATAAATTCTGCTGTTGTTAATTTTGCCATTTTAATTTCCTCCATTAAAATTTAATTATTGACCGGCTGTTACCGGTGATTCTTGATTTCATTCCTGTCTGACAGGATCTCTGTTTGCTGATTAAGCCTCAGCTGGAGCTTCTGCTTCTTCTGCCGGAGCAGCTTCTGTAGCTACTGCACCACCGTTCTCTGCGATCTGGTTAAGAACACGAGCAAGGTTGGTGATAGGAGACTGTAAGCTTCCAAGTAATTTGGAAAGAAGTTCTTCTCTTGATGGTACGTTTGCGATAGCTTTCATACCATTTGCATCGTAGAAAGTTCCTTCTACAACACCGGCTTTGATTTCAAGAGCTGGAGCTGTCTTTGCAAATTTTGCTAAGATTCTTGCTGGAGCTGTTGCATCGTCTTTAGAAATAGCGAATGCGCTTGGTCCTTCAAGAGACTCTTTTAAGCTTTCGAATTCAGTTCCTGCAATAGCACGGTTAACTAATGTATTCTTATAAACTTTGTAAGAAACACCAGCTTCTCTTAATGCTTTACGTAACTGAGTATCTTCTGCAACAGTAAGTCCACGGTAGTCAACAACTACTACTGACTGTGCATCTTTGATGTTTTCAGAAATTTCCTGTACGATAGGCTGTTTAAGTTCTACTTTTGCCACGAATCGTGCACCTCCTTTTATTATTTTGGGCAGTGATCAAAAACCACTGCATGACTGCATAAAAGACGTTGAGGTTTATCACTAAAAAACCTCTCTGTCAAAGACAGAGAGGTATAAAATCATAAATGATTCTGCTATAGATGAAATTCATCTATAAGATCTCCTCGGTAGGTCTAGTGTTACGCCTGTCAGGCACCTACTGTCTTCGGCAATATGCAAGACGCTGTTCTCACAACGCCTTGTGCATTATAACATTGTATATTGGGGTTGTCAACAAAAATTAAAAATAATTCTGATTACTGAGCAATCTTAACTACGTTTAATTTTACACCAGGTCCCATTGTAGAAGTGATTGTTGCACTCTTAATGTACTGACCTTTTAAGCTTGAAGGCTTAGCTTTGTTGATAGCTCCCATAAGGGTCTGGAAGTTGTCGCTTAACTGTTCTTCTGTAAAAGAAGCTTTTCCAACTGGCACGTGGATAATGTTTGTTTTGTCCAATCTGTATTCAATCTTACCAGCTTTGATGTCGTTAACAGCTTTTGTAACGTCCATAGTAACTGTTCCAGCTTTTGGGTTTGGCATTAAACCTTTAGGTCCTAATACACGTCCTAAACGTCCAACAACACCCATCATATCAGGTGTAGCAACAACAACGTCGAAATCTAACCATCCTTCGTTCTGGATCTTTGGAATTAATTCCTCTCCACCAACGTAGTCAGCTCCAGCTGCCTGTGCTTCATCTAATTTAGTACCCTTTGCGAATACTAATACTTTAACAGTTTTTCCTGTTCCGTGTGGTAATACAACCGCACCACGGATCTGCTGTTCTGCATGACGTCCATCACAACCTGTTCTGATGTGAAGTTCGATTGTCTCATCAAATTTAGCTGTTGCGTTTTTCTTTACTAAGCTGATTGCTTCAGCAACATCGTACTGAGCTGCTTTGTCGAAATTCTTAACAGCGTCCTGATATTTCTTTCCTCTTTTCATTCTAAAAAACCTCCTGGTGGTATTATCGGGAGAGGTCCCTCCCACATAATCGTTCATAGTGACTATCTGCCGGTGTGGTTAAACCGTCCGGCCTGTACTGTAAAATCTTATTCTTCTACAGTAACACCCATACTTCTTGCAGTTCCTGCGATCATGCTCATAGCTGCCTCAAGAGATGCTGCATTTAAGTCTGGCATTTTTAATTCTGCGATTTCCTGTAATTTTGCTTTGGAAAGTGTAGCAACTTTTGCCTTGTTCGGTGTAGCAGAACCAGATTTGATGTTGCAGGCTTTCTTAATTAATACAGGAGCAGGTGGTGTCTTTGTAACGAAGCTGAAGCTTCTGTCTGCGTATACTGTAATAACTACAGGAATGATTAAATCTCCCTGATCGGCTGTTCTTGCGTTGAACTGTTTTGTAAATTCAACGATGTTAACGCCGTGCTGTCCAAGTGCAGGTCCAACTGGAGGAGCAGGTGTAGCCTTGCCCGCAGGAATCTGCAATTTGATGTATCCTTCTACTTTCTTTGCCATTGGAAAATTGCCTCCTTAATAAATTTTGAACTTGTCATACAAGTCTGCTTATTTCATAAGCTTAATATCTGCGAAACTTATTTCTACTGGTGTTTCGCGACCAAAAAGTTCCACATTGATGGTAACGATCTGCTTGCTGTGGTTCATGGACTGGATCACACCAACGGTATCCTTCCAGACGCCGCCGATAACAGTCACTGTGTCACCCTCTGCAAAATCAACCTCAACGTTCTCAGTCTTGATACCTAATGGTTTCATTTCCATATCGGTAAGCGGTACCGGCTTGCTTCCCGGACCAACGAATCCGGTAACACCACGGGTATTTCTGACAACATACCAGGTGTCATCATTCATAACCATATTGATAAGTACGTATCCCGGAAACATCTTCTTTGATACGGTTTTATTTGCGCCATTCTTCAACTCAACAACGTCCTGCATCGGAACACGGACCTCTAAGATCTGATCTTCCAGATGTCTGTTTTCGATCGTCTTGTCGATATTGGCTTTTACCTTATTCTCATATCCTGAGTAGGTATGAACTACATACCAGTGTGCTTCTGCCATAATTACCTTTGCCTCCAATTAAAAACTTAAACCTACAAGGAAATCAACGCCATACTGAATCACAAAATCCAGAAGCGCGATCACAAGACCCATTACTACGGAAACAGCAACAACGGCTGCTGTCTGTCTTGCAAGTGATTTGTTGTCCGGCCAAATGATCTTTTTGAATTCAGCCGACAGGCCGCTAAAAAAGCTCTCTTTCTGAGCAGCTTTGTTCTCGGTTTCTCCCATTTTCTCACTCCTTTGCCCAAAAGCCTATTTGGTTTCCTTGTGTAATGTATGAGTCTTGCAGAATCTACAATACTTCTTGGTTTCCATTCTGTCCGGATGAGCTTTCTTGTCCTTTGTCGTGTTGTAATTACGATTCTTACACTCAGTAC
>OGKS01001077.1_pt1 | contig 13840 bp, 8 predicted proteins | sample 1572491 | NCBI WGS metagenome assembly OGKS01 (sample SAMEA2582153, study PRJEB24529) | metagenome | biome: Human gut stool | place: China | collected 2011
CTGGCAACGTAAAGCTGCTTAGCCATTATCTCAAATTTTAACGAACTATTGTTAATTCTACATTATCCTTACTAATCTCTTTGTGTATGTCTTCCTGAAAGACACTGCAAAGATACACACAATATGCTGTGTTCGCAAACATTTCAGCTAAAAAGAAAGACTTTTAGTCGTATTTTTGATATAAATCAACATGAATATCCCCTTCTGGCTTACTTTTCGTAAGAATTCACACAAAATAACTAACATAAGCAAAGTTCTCTGAGCCTTTTAGCTTCAACATTGTTAATCACCTGGCTACAGCCATTGCTTCGGCTATATTAGAGAATACAAAGCAGCAATAATGCGACATTTTGAGCGATTCATTCGTTAGTCTCAGCAAGATTTCGTATCTTTGCAAACTAAAAATATACATATAAAGCCAAACAGAATCAATGGAAGAACAGAATCATATAGACAAAGCGCTTGCCTTCATGGAAAGCCTTGAAAGATTGCACAACCAGCTAAAAGCTGCCGAAGAGCAACAGAAATTGCTACTGGCTCATCTGCTCGACCTGAAGAAAGAGGGCAAGACTGACTCGGAAGAGTATGCCCAGACATCACAGCAGAGCAAGAACCTGCAAGACATCATCGACAAGTGGCGCCCCATCTATCTGGAACGCATGGAGATGGTGAAAGATGTACAGAACAAAAAGAGAGACAAGAAATAACAGATAATAATAACAACAACAATAATAATAAAGAATTAACATGGAATCAAACAAATTCATCAGCGTATCATACCAGTTGTACGACATCACAGAAGGTAAGTCTGACCTCATCGAACAGACAAGCGACGAGCGCCCATTCATCTTCGTTAGCGGCATGGGAGTGACACTGCCAGCTTTCGAGGAGCAGATAGTCAACCTGGCTAAAGGCGAGTCTTTCGACTTTACCCTTACACCAGAGCAGGCTTATGGCGCACACTATGCAGAGCGTGTCATCGACTTAGAGAAGGAAATCTTCACCATCAACGGACAGTTTGATGCACAGCACGTACAGGTAGGCGCCATCATTCCTCTGCAGAACGAGGACGGCAACCGCTTCAATGGTGTAGTATTGGAAATCGGTGACAGCAAGGTGAAAATAGACCTCAACCACCCATTGGCAGGTAAGACTCTCAACTTCAAGGGAGAGATAACCGAAAGCCGCGAGGCTACTGCCGAGGAAGTGGCAGGAATGGCAAAGCTCATGAGCGGAGAAAGCCACGGCGGATGTAGCGGTTGCAACGGACACTGCGGTGAAGGCGAATGCGGTGAAGGTCATTGTGGCGGTGAAGGTCATTGTGGCGGTGAAGGTCATTGTGGCGGCGAAGGCCATCATGGCGAAGGCCACTGCGGTTGCCACTAATTCTTCCTTCAAAAGGTCAACATATCAACTAAGCAAGAACTTTAACAACAGATAGACAATGAGGAATACTTTTGGTCATCTCTTTACCCTCACCACCTTTGGCGAAAGTCATGGAGTGGCTGTGGGCGGTGTCATCGACGGATTTCCTGCAGGCATAGATATCGATATGGAGTTTGTACAGAATGAACTGAATCGACGTCGACCCGGACAAAGCCATATCACCACATCACGCAACGAAGCCGACAAGGTGGAGTTTCTCAGTGGTGTGTTCGAAGGCAAGAGTACGGGAACACCTATCGGTTTCGAAGTACGCAACACCAACCAGCACTCGCAAGACTATGAGAACATGCGATGCCTGTTCCGTCCGTCGCATGCCGACTATACCTATTATAATAAGTATGGCATACGCGACCATCGAGGTGGAGGCCGCTCTTCTGCCCGCATCACCATTGCCCGATGCGTAGGTGGAGCCTTGGCAAAACTTGCCTTGCGCCAGTTGGGCATCAGCATCACTGCCTACACATCTCAGGTAGGCGACATTGCCATAGAAAGAGATTACCATCTGTATGACTTAAGCAAGACTGAGGACAACATCGTGCGATGCCCCGACCAGCAGAAAGCCAAAGAGATGGAAGAGCTCATCGCCCAAGTGAAAGCCGATGGCGACACCATAGGAGGCGTGATCACATGCGTCATCAAGGGATGCCCGGTAGGATTAGGCGAGCCGGAATTCGACAAGCTGCATGCACAGTTAGGCGCAGCCATGCTGGGCATCAATGCTGTGAAAGGCTTCGAATACGGTGAAGGCTTCGACGGTGTGACGGCACGAGGCAGTCAGCAGAACGACAAGTTCGTACCAGGCATCACGACTGCCACCAATCACAGTGGAGGCATACAGGGAGGCATCAGCAACGGACAGGACATCTACTTCAGGGTAGCATTCAAGCCTGTTGCCACCATCCTGAAAGAGCAAGACACGGTAGACCTGGAAGGCAATGCCACCAAGCTGACAGCACGGGGCAGGCACGATCCATGCGTTCTGCCAAGAGCCGTTCCTGTGGTGGAAGCCATGGCAGCCATGGTCATCCTCGACAGCTATCTCGTCAACAAGAGTGTGAAGCTATAAGATAATGAAAAGAAAAAGAAGACTCAGAAAGAAACGCATATTTACTATTTGCTTAGTCATGGTTATCGGCATCTCTCTGCTGACACGTCGCTGCGTCACAAGTTGCTCGGACAACAAAGCATCGGTTGCCGATACACTGCCTAAGGCTCACCTCAACGACTCACTCAACAACTCTCTCTCTGAAGGCAAAGCCTACCACGAAATGGATTCGCTCATTGAGCGATACCTGAAGAGATGGGAAATCAATGGCGCCCAACTGGTCATCACCCGCAACGACTCTCTGCTGTATGCACGAGGTTTCGGATGGGCAGACAAGGAGAAAGGCATCAAGATGCAACCATCCATGGTAATGAGATATGCCTCGGTATCGAAGCTCATCACTGCCGTGGGCATCATGAAACTTTGGGAAACTAAGAAGTTGAGTATGGGCGACAAGGTTTTCGGACCCAAGGGAATTCTGCGAGACACCTTATATAATAACAGCATCAAGGACAAGCGGTACTACGACATCACCGTGGAACAACTGTTGCGCCATCAGGCTGGATTTACCAACTATGCCGGCGACCCGATATCTTCCACCCGCTACATCATGATGCAGAACCGTCTCACTACGCCTCCCGATCATCCTACGCTGCTCAAGATTCTCCTGAAACGGCATTTAGGATATACACCTGGTGAAGGCAAGTGCTACTCCAACTTTGGATATATCCTCCTATCGATGATTATAGAGAAGAAGAGTGGCATGAGATATGAGGACTATATGCAGAAATATGTACTCAACCCTGCCGGATGCTACGACATGCACATCGCCGGTACCTACTATAAGGACCGACGTCCCAATGAGACGAAGTACTACATGCACCAAGGCAGCATCCCTGTATATGAATACAACAACAGCGGTAGAATGGTGGAGAAATGTTATGGCGACACAGACATACCACGTCTGGCAGGAGCCGGAGCATGGTGCGGTTCGGCAGCTGAGCTGAGCCGACTGATAGCCAGCATAGACGGTATGCCCCACGTAAAGGATATCCTCAGCAAGAAGAGCGTGGACTTTATGACCCGGGAACAGCCAGATCACCAATACTCCATCGGCTGGAACTACACACCGAAGAAAGGACGTCCCTGGATCCGAACAGGATCACTTGCAGGAACCTCTGCCCTGATTCTGAAATACGACGACGGACAATGCTGGATTCTCATCACCAACACATCGACATGGAAGGGACATGGCTTCTCCAACGACTCGATGGCTTTCTTTGAGAAGATGCGCAAGAAGTACATGGACAGCATGCCTAAGCAAGACCTCTTCCTGCACGTGAAATAAAAACACAGAAAGAGAAAGAAGAAAAACCAACGGGCTTGACAAAGCCGACAAACAAGAAAGAACTCAGCAAGAAACCCATAAAACAGAAAAAGGATACATCCTGACTGGATGTATCCTTTTTTGTTTTTATGATGTTTTCTACTTTATCAATTAGAAAGTGTACTTCACACCAACCTGACCACGCCAACGGCTGTAGTAGTCGCTATAGTACTTGATAGGCTTGGTAGAATCGTTATCGAACTGGTATGTACCATTATCCTTATAAGTAATTGGAGAAACAAACTCGCTGTTATAGCTGCTGCCATAAGTATGTCCCCACTTATTGTTAAGCAGGTTGGCAACATTGAGAATGTCCATAGTAACCTCCAGAGCATGAATCTGCTTGCCTACCTTGATGCCAAACTTCTGACCGAAGTGGAAGTCAAAATGACCCTCGAAAGGCAAGTTATCAACATAGCGCTCATAGTACTCACCACGATGATCCTTCAGATAAGGAGTGTTGGCCAACCACTTCTTCAAGTTGGCACGCTGCTCGTCTACAGTGTACTTCACTGTCTTGTTGTCAGCCTTCATCACATTCGAGAACGGCATCTTGTCGATCTGAGCATCTGTAGGGATGAAAATCAAGTCATTGCTTGCACCGTCGCCATTGACATCACCATTATAATAGAGTGAGTAAGGAGCACCACTCTGACCCTGATAAATCAAACCAACAGTTGTAGTAAAGAGCTTGCTTGGTCCCCAGTTGAGATGATAGAAGGCAGAAGCCTTAACAAGGTGAGGCACATTGAAGGCGCTGTTTGCCATCTCAGGATCATTGCTAAAACGATATGAGTGGTTGTTACGCCAGTTGCTCTGGGCTACAGAAGAGATAGAGCTGCTGATAGCCTTTGCCTTAGTGAAGGTGTAAGAAGCATTCAAGTCGAGACCGAAGTCAAAGTGCTTAGTTGCAGACAATGACAAGTTGTAAGAATAGCCCTTGTCGGTATTACGCATAGCATAGATGTTGCTGAACTTACCGGCAGATGCTACCTTATGATACATAGGACGGCTCTCCCATGACATATCTGATACCTGACCCAGAGTCTGACCTGTTGGCTCGTAAGCGATGTTCTGATAATAGATATCATTCAGGTTCTTGCTGAAGATAGCCTCTGCAGTCCAGTCAATACCCAAAGCCTGGAAGTCGAAACCTAAGTTGATACGCAGGTTCTGAGCAAACTTGAAGTTCTTGTCGAATACATTGACCAACTGGCTACCAGTTGCTTTCAGAAGTTCTGCATTCTTATCCTGCTTATTAGGATCTACGATAAGAGATACATTGGCATTGTTCTTCACTGAGTAAGAAGAGAACTGCACACCAGTGTTGGTGAAGCTGTTGCTCAACCATACGAAAGGAATACGACCAGTAAACATACCGATACCTCCACGGAGGATAAACTTACGATCGTTCTTGATATCCCAACGGAAACCTACACGAGGACTCCACATTGGAGTGCTGGAAAGTTTCTGATTGGTACGATAGCCATAGCCCGCAGCTGCAGCCCATTCATTAAAATCTTTATTCTCGGTAGGAGTATCAAAGAACATAGGCATATCCATACGAAGACCATAGGTGAGCTGGAAGCTGTCTGTCACATCCCACTTGTCCTGTACATAAAAACCCAGCTGAGCTGCGCTAAACTCTGGTGCCCAACGAGGATTACCTGTCACCTCAACATTAGCCTGTGTGAAGTAGAAGTTCTTGATATACTTACCATCACCTCCCAAACCATCAGCTCCACAACCATTATAATAATTCAGGAAGTCGTCTGGAGTATCAAAATAATAGCATCCATAGAGATTCGGAAGGTAGAGGTTAGAGAACTTATAAAGTTCATTATGTGTACCGAATGTCAGTGTATGATTACCCTTGAACCATGTAAAGTTATCTTCGAGGGTATAAATGTCCTGATTCAATCCATTAGCCATTGAGGAATATTCATTACCGATATTCATGGTACCATTTCCTACCTTATAAATAGTAATAGATGGTGCTGGCTGACCAGAAGTACGCTCATCACGAACACGAACGTAAGATACACGTGCCTCATTGCTCAGGTTTGGAGAGATGCGGCTCTGCAACTCTGCTGAGAAAGAATGAGTTTTAGATTTGAAATCATACAAGTGGTCGGTAGTATTCAATGTAGCAATACCACCCAGACCAAGCGTCTGCTTAGCATCAACATAACTCCAACGCACAGAGAACTTGTTGAACTCGTTGATATTCCAATCCAGCTTCAAACCAGCTTTCTGGCTCTTCACGTTCTTATCCTTATCTGCCCATGAAGTTGCATAATCATAACCCTGACGGTTAGCCAAGTCATAAATCTTAGACATCAAGTCCTTAGCTAAATCCGGATTAAACTTAACATCAGGAGAATCGATGGTATACTGAGTTGGGTACGACTTTTCTGAATTCTCATAGTTTGCGAAGAAGAAGAGTTTGTTCTTGATGATAGGACCACCGAGCGTAAATCCGAACAAAGTTTCCTTCTCATCATCATAAGGCTGAGCATAGGTACCGTCCATATTCTTATAATGACGACCTACCAAATCCTGGTTGTTCCCATAGAAATAGCCACTTCCATGGAATTCATTGGTACCGCTCTTGGTTACCGCGTTGATGGCACCACCGGTAAAACCACCCTGGCGAACATCGAAAGGAGCGATATTTACCTGAATCTGGTCAATAGTCTCCATAGAAACAGGCTGAGATCCTGCCTGACCACCATTACTGCCATTAGCAGTAAGACCGAACACGTCGTTATTCATCACACCATCAATCTGGAATGAATTATAACGGTTGTTCATACCGGCAAATGACATAGAACCAGACTGTCCGTTTGTAGTAAGCTGTGGATTCAGGCGAGCCACATCCGCAATACTGTGCGAGATAGAAGGCATATCAGCTATCTGCTGAGCATTGATACTCATGGCCGCACCGGTCTTCGTACCATTCAGACCTGCCTTACCCGAAACAACAACCTCCTGAAGCTGCTTGGCATCTTCCTGAAGAGAGCAAGAGAGATTTTGGCTTTCACCCAAGTTCAGACTGACATTGTTGAAAACCTTGTCCTTATATCCGATATAAGAGATACTTACCTTGTAAGGACCACCTGGACGCATACCCTGAATAGTATAGCGACCATCTACATTTGTTACAGCACGATACACAGTACCAGATGGCTGGTGTGTAGCAGTAACTGTAGCACCAATAACGGTTTCGCCATTGGAAGAAATCTTACCACTAATGCCCGAAGTGGTAATCTGAGCCATTGCCGAAGTCACCACGAAGGCGAGCAAAGCCAGAAGTAGTTGCAATCTTTTCTGCATATTGTTTAGATTCTTTTGTGAATAAATAAAGAGAGAACCGCGCACCTCGTACCGTGTGCATTCACTCTTATAAACAAATATGTTGCAAATATAAACATTATTTTTGAAACAACAAGCAAAAAACAGAGAAAAATGATAGAATATACCAAAAAGATGCAAATAAACGAAAAAAAAGATGCACTTCCCTCGAAAAAGAGAAGTGCATCGGAATGATATTATACTAATGTATAGTACGATAGTCTACACAGATTCTGATTTCCAGAACTCACCCATTAGTTGAAGATGTAACGGATAGAGAACTGGATAGAATAGGTAGAGTTGAAGCTTGTCAAGTTAGTGTAAGTCTTGCTCAATACATTCTTACCATCCTTTTGGAAATTGAAATGAGCAGGAGTTACAACACCTGTGTCCTTATCCTTATACTCAGCAGACCACTTCAAGGCAGAAGTATTCTTAACACTCTTGTAGAGTCCCCAGCTACTATTGAGCAAGTTGGCCAAATTCTTGATATCTACACCAAACTGAAGCGTATTCTTCTGACCACCCACATTGAGATAGAAGTTCTGGTTGAACTTGAAGTCCAACTGATGATGCCAAGGCATAACTGCACCACCACGCTCAGCATATTGTCCCTTGCGGTTCTTCAAGTAAGAATCCTGGTTGATATAATTCCAGAAATCATCACGCTGTGCATCTGCAGTATATGTAACCTCACCTGTCTTGGAATTAGTAACATCCATGAAATTCCAGTCATTGAGAGCCTCACGAGACTCTGGCACATACATCAGGGCATTAGAACCATAATCATTAACAACATTTGTACCCAAGTTATAAGAATAGCGTGTGCAGCTGTAACCATCAGCATAACCGATGTTCATGCCTTCATAAATCAAACCTACCTCAGAACCGAAATGCTTTGCATAATCCTTCTTGTAGGAAGCAGAGATAAGCAAACGGTTAGGAGCCACGTATGTACCATAACCCAACTCCATCTCGTTGTTACCATTTACAGAGTAACGGTTGTTATAGTATGCTGAGTTAACCTGATCGCCCACACCATCACTATAAGATCTAGCCTTTGAATAGGTATAAGATGCAGAGAGGTTCAAACCGAAGGCAAACTTCTTAGCCAAAGATGCAGTAATTGAGTAATAGTATGCTTTATGACCAGCATTGGTAATCATATAAGCATTCTGATACTTATTGTCCTTATTGCCACTTGCACTCAATGAGTAGTAGCGACGAGTGTCACCAGGGGCAAGCTTAATGGTTTTTTCGCCTTCATAACAGTAACCCTTGTTGACTACGATAGCAGGATTAAACTCACGGCTATAGATACCCTCCAACGAGAAATCGATGTCGTAAGGTAACTTTACGTCAACAGCCAAAGAAGATTTCCATGTAGCGTTCATCTTCAAATCCTTGTCGATAATGGTTGGATTTTGAGGAGCTGGCGTAGTAGTCAACTGGCTGATTGTAAGCTGTTTCAACTGCTCATCACGAGAAGGGTTGAAAGTAGGTTCACCGAAAGAAGGGTTAGGTCCCTTTTTAGGGTCAGAAACCGTATTATAAAAATATGTGTACTGACCACAACCAGCATTACCAACAGAAGAAACTAACCATACATTAGGCAAACGACCGATAAAATAACCAGTACCACCACGAAGAACGATCTTATGGTTACCAAGGATGTCCCAGTTGAAACCTACACGTGGAGATACAGTCAATGAAGCATCAGGCAACTGATCGGTGGCATAGCTTTGCTCTGATCCATCGTTTTGCTTAAACTTGATAGCAGCAAAAGCCTTGTTGTAATTATTCTTAAGAGCTGGATAGATAGGTAATTCAAAACGTAAGCCACCAGTCAAGCGAAAACGCTCAGAGAAGTTTACCTGATCCTGAATATAAGCAGAGAACTGATTGTATTTCATCTTAGACTTGAACTGGTCACTGCCATCCATTGGGAATGTAATTCCATAAGCTGCAGGCTTACCACCGGCCTTGAAGTCTTCCATAGAACTATATACGTAATAACCAGCACAAGCTTGACCGAATCCATTGGTAATATCATTTACTTCGTATTGAAGACCAGCTGTAATATTTTGTATTCCCGCAGACCAGGAAGCCTCATCGGTAGCAACGAATGTCTTCACTTGACGAAGGTTACCCTCTGTGAATGGGTCTGGACCAAATCCCATATAATAAGCCCCATCCTTCAAGATATCAACCGTAGGGAACATGTCACCCACATATGAACGTGGCTCATCCTGATAAGAGTAAGTCGCACGAAGCACATTGTTTACGCTACCCCACTTTGAGTTCCACTCTGCAGCCAAAGAGGTAAAGTTCTTCTCCTGATAATAACGGGAACTCTCAAAATACAAACCAGAATTAGCTGTACGACCAGACTGGGATTTACCACCAGTGATAGATACGCCATCAGAGTTTCCACCTGGATAAATGTAACTATCTTTTAATGGTGTTGTAGAGCTAGAAGGAGAATTAGAATCCTTATCGTGACTCTTAGAGAAACGGAAGTTCAACTTGTTGTTCTCATTGATGTTCCAGTCGATACGAGCCAGAAACTTATAAGAAGGGGTATCAAGAGAATATCCCTGATAACGACCAGGGTTGTAACCATAGGTCTTATTGAGGAAACTGAGCATATCATCCATATCGCTCTGCAATGGGCGATGAACTGTACCAGATGCTGGAGACCACGCATCTGTAGCATTCACACGAGCTGTACCAGAAGGACCGGCAGAGATGTTGCTCTGATACTCACCATTGGCGAAGAAGAACAACTTATCCTTGATGATAGGACCACCGAAGCTGGCACCCCATGTAGTAGCATGAGACTGGAGACGGTTCAACTCATAATCGCTTACCTTGTTACCACGCAAGTGAGAGTTGGTAGTGTACATATAAGCTGTACCCTTGAAATCATTGGTACCGCTCTTGGTTACGGCGCTGATAGCACCGCCTGTAAATCCACTCAAACGAACATCGTAAGGAGAAGAAGATACAGAAATCTGATCCAAAGCATCGAGAGAGATTGGAGATCCGTTGCCAGGGAGGTTACCACCAATACCGAAGGCGTTGTTGAACGCAGCACCATCGACAGTAACGTAAGACTGACGGTAGTTACCACCACCAACAGAGAATCCGCTACCTACATTGGCACCCTGAGGAGTCAACTTCAAGAGGTCGTTCATGCTACGTGATACGGTAGGAACAGCCTCAATCTGGTCGGCATTGATACTTGTTGTAGCACCAGCGCGGTCAGTACGCATGTTGTTGTTGCGATCAGCAGTAACAACAACATCCTGCAACATCTCTGCGTTTTCAGAGAGACTTTCGTTCAGAATGGTGTTCTGACCGAGAGAGAGATTAAAATTCTTAACTTCCTTAGTCTTGTAACCTACATAAGAAACTTCCAAGACATAAGGACCACCTGGGCGCATACCCTGAATAGAATAACGACCATCAATGTTGGTCACTGCGCGATAGACTGTACCAGAAGGTTGGTGAACAGCCTTGATAGTTGCACCAATGATGTCCTCACCATTGGCAGTCACTTTACCACTAATGCCAGATGTAGTAATCTGCGCCATAGCGGTTGAAACCATAAAGGCCAGCAAAGCCACTAATAAATGCAATCTTTTCTGCATACCTTTTTTTATAAAATTAATTAATAATACGGGGGAATAGCCCCCAAATATCGTTTACGGGTGCAAAATTAAACAAAAAATTCGATATAAGTGTTACAACTGCATGAAAAATTGTGTTTTATAACATAAAAAAAATCTGCGTTAAGGAAATAACGCAGATTTTCTTCAAATTATTATTTATAACGGGGGTTTGGTTATAATTTTTCGAGGGGCTCGAGGCGGAGGGCTGCCTCGGGGGACTGACCTTCTATACCAGGCGATGGAATCGCCTGGAACGGGGGCTAGGCTCCCTGAGGAGGGACCTGAGGAAGGCCAGAAGAGGACCTGAGGAGGGACCTGAGGAGGACCTGAAGAGGGCCTGAAGAGGACCTGAAACGGACCTGAAACGGGCCTGAAGAGGACCTGAGGAGGGGCGGGCTGCCCCTACTCCTTTCTCTGCCAGATGCTCATTACCTTGCGACGGATGGCGAGGATGTTCAGGATAGAGACTATCAGGAACAAAAGCATGCCTAAGCAGATGGACGGGAGCATGGTGCCCTCTTCGATGTCAGGGAAGATGGCCTCGATAAACTCCATGTAGTAGCCACGGACAAAGAAGAGGATGACCCAGGCAATGATGAGCACCACCAGGTTGAGCGACATGGTGAGCACCTGATATGGCTTCGCCACATTGGCAGGACTATAGCCTATCAACAGCAGGTTCTCCAACTTGGATGAGTTCTTCTGTACCAGCAGATAGATGCTGAGCATCAGAATGTAGAAACTCAGGATGGAGATGACCAGTCCGATAATCATTACCATGGATACCATCATGCGAAGGAAATAGGTGGTCTTCTCGGCATCAAGCTTGTCGGTTTCCACCTCATATCCGTTATCATCCAGGTATTTGGTGATGTTCTCGTCTCCCGGATTGCCCACCTCAACAATGAGGCGGTTAGGATCGCTCTTCTGGTTTGGAGCAAACTCCTGGTTACTCCAGTCCATAAATGCCTGTGGCACGAGGATGGTGTTGAGACGGGAAGAGAATCCGATGACCTTACCCCTGAACTGCTCCTTCTTACCGGCTGCCTGAATCTGGATATTGAAATCAATCATTCCCATCAGTCCATCGCTGATTTTCGGGAGCGAATGACTCTGGGCGAATCCGAAGTTATACATATTAATATAGGTACGCGGGAGGATGATTGGCACTTCCTTGGCTCCTGGCGTATACTTCCAGTCCTTGAGCGGCACATCGACGAAGCCGTCGGGCACGCTCTCAAAGAAGAGTTCGCTGTTCAGTACATTCACGCCGTTGACGCCCATCTGGGCATCTACCTTATATTCCGTAGAGGTGAACTTTCCCACCTTCTTCACAAACTTCTGGTCGCTGACATCATCTATCTCGGCACCGGAAAAGGTATTGGAGCGACCGCTGATGGTATTCCCCATACCAATCTTCTTGCTCATGATGAGATAGTCGGCTTTCATGAAACTGTCTTCCTGTGTGAAGACTGGCAGCACGTCCTTATAAAACTGGAAGCCGAAAAGGACGATGAGCATACCGAAGAGATTGGCGAAGGCGAAACCTGCAAACTGAGGTATACTGATATGCTGACGAAGTAATTTCCAAACTAAATTCATTTTTGAATTGTTGAATGTTAAGTGTTGAATGATAAATTACAACTTAAATGTGTGCTCGTAAGGCAAGTCCATGTGCTTGCCGATACTTGTTACGATGACTCCTGCCCCCTGCTCCTTGGCCTCCGCCATCATGATTTCTGCCATGATACGGGAGTTGTTGTCGTCGAGGTGACTGATAGGTTCATCGGCAAGGATGAAGTCGAAAGGCTGACAGAGCGCTCGCATCATCGCCACACGCTGCTGCTGTCCGAACGACATTCTTCCAATCTTTGCATCCACCTTGTCGGCGATACCGAGCATATCAAACCATTTCAAGATCTGTTCACGGCTCTTGAATCCGGTAATCTTGTTCTTGATTTCTACATTCTCCAGAGCGGTAAGCTCCGGGAAGAGACGAAGTTCCTGAAAGAGGTGGCTGATATGACGCTTTCTCATTTCCACCCAATCCTTAACCTTATAATTAGCGGTAACTTCCTTGTCGAACATCACGCTTCCGCTGTAGTCGTGACGATAGCCGAGCACATAGCTGCAGAAAGTACTCTTTCCGCTGCCACTCTCTGCCTCGATAAGATAAAGATGCCCTTTCTCGAAGGTGACATCCTGCTTCCATATCTCCGAATCCAGGTCATCGCGCTGAGCGAAGACCTGTGGGAGAACGGAATGAAGCTGAATCTTTTCCACGTTATATTATTTAATGTATAATTATTAATGTTTAATTGCAGGAACAACCTTACATTTAAAGCCTTTTTGCCCTTTTACCTTTAAAATTAGGACGGGGGACCTAGCGATGGAATCGCTAGGAACGGGGGCGCAAGGGGGGGGCAAGAGGGGGGGGGAAGCAAGGTTCTTTTTAGCTTTTTGCCCTTTTAGCTTTTACTTTTTTTACCCTTTTTGCCTTTACTCTTTTTACCCTTTTTGCCTTTTACTTCAAGGTATAGACCACGGAAGTAAGGTTGCCGAATACTGGAGACAGCAGACCGGTTACGGTAGAGATGGCATCGTCCTTGCCCGAACCGTTGCCGTCGGAACTCTTGGCGAGATTGATGACCATCGCCAGCTTCTGACCCACGATGAGCTTCTGAATCTTGGCATCTATCGGATGATTGCTTGGCTTCACGGCATACTGAGCTGTGAGTTCATCGCTTCCGCTGTAGAACTGCTTGTCATCGGTTACGCCGAAATAGAAAGAAGTCTTGCCGTCGGTATAGAAGTAAGCATTCTTAGCCCAGTTGGCAATTTTGGCACCCGGAGGACATGATTTCTTCCAGTAATCCACATCGCCCAACCACTTGCTGTGAGCCAGTTTAGCCGCCATCATGATCTTGAGGTCGG
>OGKS01001081.1_pt1 | contig 13816 bp, 10 predicted proteins | sample 1572491 | NCBI WGS metagenome assembly OGKS01 (sample SAMEA2582153, study PRJEB24529) | metagenome | biome: Human gut stool | place: China | collected 2011
TATTAACTTCTTAGATACGAGTGCTAATGCTCCAACAACATATCCATTCAAATCGATAGTTGTGAATTTACCAACATTGTCGACCAATTCTGTTCCTTCATCTACATAATCAGCCCTAACAGCGTTTGTTTCATCTTCTGAATATACTGGAACACTTAACTTTCCATTTGTGTTTATAACATCACATATAGTCATATAAGGAACCATGTCTTTTACAGCTTTGATGATTCTGTTTGCAATGTGAGTTGGTACTATAGAACCGTTATTTCCCTGCATTAACTGAATTTCTCCCGCTCTTTCTTCAATAGGCTGACCTTTAATGAACGCAACGAACGCTCTTTCTTCTGCTTCTTCCTGTGCTCTTTTTTCTTCCTCTTTTGTTTTTTCTTTTTTCTTTGTAGTAATCACATTTAAAGATAAGTCTCTTGCTCTTTCTTCTGCTTTGATTGTTTCATCAATATTCTTGATTTTTTTATCAAGTTCATCAAATTTTTTCTTTTCATCTTCAGCAATCGCTCTTTCTTCTGCTTTTGCTTTATTAACAATCTGCTGCATCTCTTCAACATAAGCTGCTCTCTGTTCTGCTAATCCTTTAAGATTCTCTGCCCTAAATTCTATTATTTTCTTTTTCATTTTTATTCTCCTTTATATTTTTTAATTTTTTCTTCAAACTTTGAATAGTCTATTGTTTTTTTGTTAGTCTCAAGCTCGACGTTTGCGTCTTCAAATGAGCGTTCTTCAATGATTATCTCTTCTTCTGCTCTTTGTTCCACGCTTGTACCTGTGTAGCACGGATTTTTTCTTCTGTCTACCAACGATACTTCTATCAATTCCATCTCTTTAACGTGTCGACGTGGAATATTGTCTGCTCTTTCTTCCATTTCATCTTGTGTAATGTATGCTCCGAAAGACCAGCCAACAAATTCTTTCTTCTTTGCTTTGTCAATCAGTTCTTTGTCAGATATGATTGCTTCTGCTCGAAGTCCAATCGAATCTTCATTCAGCTTCAAGGTTCCATCTTTTGTATGAGCGTAGTCTTTATTATCATAATGATTCAGTCGAAGTGCTATGTCCTCTGCGCGTTCAATCGCACGTCTGAACACTCCTTCTTCTATCTGCTCAACGACTTTTCCTCTTAATGTCACGATTGGACGACTGTCTCTGCAAACTGCGTTAGCTTATCTTCTTCACTCTTGACCTGTGGGACTCTTGCTTCCTTTGATTTCTTTGCCATAAATACCTGTTTTTCCAGTTCTTGAATATCTGCTGGCAAAGGTACACATTTATTCATGTATTTCCTCTCCCAAGCTATGACGTTACCGCTGCTAACATCATATTTACGTGAAATCTGACTGTAAGAGGCACCGCTCTCATAATAATCCTTTAATACACTCAAACGAAATTGATCGTCAAAATGACGAGGGGTTCTACGTTCTTTTTTCATTACTTACACTGTTTTTGAATTGTTAAAACCGTGTAAAGTAAATCTGTATTAAGTCACATTTTTTCAGCAACACAAAAAGACGGCTTGCACGACTGTGTAAATACTTGAAACACAATCTGCAAGCCGTCTTTGACGATTGCTGTTATATAAAGGATTATTCCTGTCGGAACATCAGGTAAGAAGCCTTGCCTTCACCATGATAAGCAGGCGCTACGTCGGTCTTCAATTCGCCTGCCGAACCAATCATAGGCATCTGATAGACATTGTATCCGGCAGAGGTGTTGGTGATGACAACTATATCGTTGAAGCTTTCGCCAGCCTTGTCTGTGCCCGTTATGTTCTGTATGAACGAGATGTTCTCGCCCTGCGCGAATGTCTTCACAACGCTGTCCTCGCCCGTCATCACCTTGTGCATATACAGCTTGTTGTCTATAGCAAAGTAAATGACAGAAGCTGTCTGGGGCGAAGCGAGAATCTTTGCATGGTTGAGCGGACTGTCGGAGGCGTATTCGTAATACGTTGCTTCATAAATATAAGGTGGGAAGGTAGTGATGTCAGCCACGTAGTACTTGCCGTCCTCACCGCTCTTGGCTACAATATAGAACTCGGCAGAGAAGCCTCCGGTATGCGGCACAAGCGCAGAAACCTTCATATCCTTGTCCTTAAAGTCAGTAAAGGCGCTGCCAAACAGCGTGTTCGCATTCTCAATGGTGCCGTCAGTGCTGCATGTCACAATCATCTGGTTCTTCATATCATAAGCAAACTCAGAGAAATAGCCCAACACCAACGTCGGGTACAACTCATAATCGCCGGCTCCCTGATATCCCCACTTGCCTATCTCGGAGCCCATCGTATGTACCTTGCCGTTGTTTATGAGGAAGCAATAGTCAGTATTTAAGCCTTGGGCTCGCAAAGACGAATCGATGAACAGATGGCTGAAATTGAACGACGAAGGCGCTTCGTAGAACTCCTGATGCAGGTTTTTCAGCAAAGAGAAGTCGCTGCCGTTCAACGTGACGAAGTCATGTGTGGTCAGGATGTGAAATGCCGACAGACCGGTTTCCTTCGTTGTCTTGCCGTCGGCACCCTCTTCCTCATGATTGTACGAACCATCGAGAAACGCCATTCCTACGGGCGAGCCCTTTAACGGCTCCATTCCGAGCGAGGTGGTGATAAACGAACTGACCGCCTTATTTCCGTCAAGCGAGTAGTAGTCGAAGTCGGTGCCGCCCTCAATCTCCTTCATCACATACCATCCGGAGGTGATGTCGGTGGCAGTAACGGTCAACGGAGCCTCAACAGAACGGAATACTCCATTCGACCTGTTGGTGACTTGATAATACAATGTGTACTTTCCTGCCTTCAGATTTACCGGAACATTCAGCTCGCGCTCTTGCGACAGCGTGTCCCTCCTTACATTATACGTACCGCTCGACAGCGTGTACCACAGATAGGAGAATCCGTCGCCCTCGCCACCTTTCATCTGCGGCACTATGTTAAGCACCTCATTGGCACGTACAGTTGTCCCCTCCAAAGCTCCCAACACAACGCCAGCGGCATCGTCTTCGGATATATAGTCGTAGTTGCCCTTGTCGTCATAGCAGCTGGCAAACAGCCCCAACGCCATGGCCAGACCCAACAAGCTCTTAGTCATTATATTGTTCGTCATAACATTCTACACTTTTAAGTTACTATTGCCAAATGTAAGGATTCTCGAATTCTATCAATGTACCGTCCACCTCCTGCAAAGGCTGGTCGTGAGTGGAATTATACTCATACAGCTTCGATTTCAGCTTGCCGTTAAGATAGATGAGATAGTCGTAATCGTCGGGCACATTGTCAAAGTTGGTGATGCCCGTCACGTCGATGATGAAGCGCATCTTGACGCTTCCCCAAGAGGCTCCGAAGGCGTAATACCAGTCCTTCCAGTTGGCAGGCTTTATGGCTTGCGAAGAAAACGAGATTACTGTACTGTCCTTCTCTACCACTCCTGCGCCGAAGTTTTCGTTGGGACGCACTCCTATCTTCAGTTTTACGGTCTGTGTGGCAAGGCTGTTGTCCTTGAGCAATACTATCGGTAGCTTCACCTCACTCTTTCCTGCCGGTATCACCATAGCCTGCTTCATCACGTCAGTATCAAAACCTACATAATGCACACCAGCCTGGGCAGCATCGGTTTCGTCTACGTTCTTCTGATAAAGGGTGAACGTACGGTCATGGTCGGACACCGGTCCCATAGCGTGTACCGTTATGTCTACGCTGCTACGGTCGCCCCCGTCTTCCGAATAGAAGAACGAATAGTTGATGTCTTCATTGTCAAAATACAATGACGGCTGGCCTGCATATTCCATCGGTTCGTTTTCGGAGCAAGAAGCCAGAGGCAACAGCGCCACTACCATCATGGCTATATATAAATATTTCTTCATAATAAAACTGCGTTTTTTGTTGAAACATTACTCATACATTGTCTGACTCTTGGGCTTCGGCAGCTGATAGGCTCCCGTCGGAACCGTATAGGCTGTAGGCCATGTATAAGCCTGATAGTTGTGCTTCTTGTAGAAGAAGAACATCTGACCCTCGCCCATAAACTCCTTGCGCCACTCCTTTTCCATGCGCGAAACGACAGCCGACTCGGTGGTAAGGGTTGCATCTATCGAGGCATCCAAGCCACGCGACAGTCGCCATGTGGCAAAATACGGCTTCATGTCGGCTATCGAAGCACACTCGAAGAGGATGAAGTACATCTCGCTCAATCGCATTACGGGAACGGTATTGTAGCCGTACCACGAGCCGTTGTAGGCGTATTTCAGGAAGTGATATTCTGTTATTGCGGCATTGGCTGCCATCTGGCTCTTCCAATATCGGCTCGACTTGAAGCGTATATCGTCAGGATACAGAGTCGACTCGTAGGCAGTCTTCACATAGTCTTCATTCTGTGTGAAGAGCGGATTCGATGTGGAATAATACGCCTTGTATATGTCGTCCTGATAGCTTGAATTGTAAACGCCATAGAGCTGTTCCATCTTCATGGTCAGATTGGCATTGCTATGTGCCGAATAGTAGGCTTCGTTGCAAAGCGCAAACACCTGTTTGCCTGCCTTGTCCTTGGCTTCTATCACCTTACGGGCATAGTCTGCCGCCTTCTCCTTGTCACCTATCCAGTAATAATAGCGTGCCTTTGCACCAATAACCGCCCAATAGTTGAAGTGCAACTGACGATAGATGTCGTTGTCGCCCAAATCGACATTGGCATCATCGGCATCGTCCGAGCGGGCAGGATCGTCGGCACTTGCCCTGGATTCTACAATCGGATCGCTGGTGGCAAGCAGGCTTTCGGCCTTGTCAAGGTCGGAAATGATGTCAGCCTTTACCGCATCGTACGACTCCGACTTGAGGTTTGCAACGTCGGTAGTCAATGTCTTGACGTACGGAATGCACGCCGTAGCTCCGTCAGTCTGGCTCGGCACCGGACCGAAGAAGCGCAACAAGTCGAGATGAAGGAATGCGCGCAATCCGTAAAGTTCGCCTTCCATTATCTGGCGTTGGTTGCCCGTAAACGCTACAGAAGAACTCTGCAGGTTGGTAAGTATATTGTTGATCTGGGCAATGGCATTGTAATAGTTCGACCAGAGATTGTCTAACGTTACCTCTACATTAGAATTGGTATAGTCGTTCTTTGCCAAATAGAATGCAGAGGCGTCAGTACTCTCCGAAGGTGTGGTCCATGTGTGCGCCAGAAACTCCGGAACGTACATTGAAGCCTGCACTCCATAGAGCGGTTTCTGGCCCAAAAGGATGTAAACACCTGACATTGCATTGCGATAACCAGCCTCGGTGGAGAACAATTCACCCTCACGCACCTCCGTCTTCGGACTCACGTCGAGCCAATCGCTGCAACTCGTCAATGCAAACGCGCTTCCGATGAGAAGCATTATAGAATATATTGTCTTTTTCATCTTGTTCTGTTTTACATTAATAATCCTTTTAGAATCGCAATGTCAAGGAGAATGTGTAGGTACGCGCATACGGATAATCCGTTCCACGCTCACGCTTTACACTTGACAGATACAACAAATCTTCGGCGTATCCGGCAATGGATACATAATCAAAGGGCAAATGCATCTTCCTGAGCCAGCCAGTCGGAAGGTCATAACTCAATGAAAGGGTGTTCAGACGCAAGGTGTTCTCATCCTCAACAAAACGACTTGTGGCGTACGTTGTAGAGAAATCGCTGACGGCCTTATAGCGTGCATTGGGATTCTCCGGACTCCAGCGGTCGTAGAGGGCACGCTTGTCGCTGTTGTTGTAGGGATAGTTGTTCTCTATCTTGCTTGCCAACGTGCTGTTGTAAATCTGTCCGCCGAAACGATAACTGAATATCGCGCTCAGCTGCCAACCTTGATAACGCAAGCGCGTATTGAACGTGCCAAGATACTTAGGCTCGTTGATGCCGCATGCCACCTTGTCCTTACTGTCCCATACATAGGTAAGCGAGCCGTCCTTCTTTACGTATATCTCCTTACCGTTGCTTGGATCAATGCCCTGGCTGCGTACTGCAAAGATGGTGTTGATGCTCTCGCCTTCCTTGTACATGAAGCTCGGATTGACATCCTGTTCATTCTCCATCAATGAGTTCAGGTATTCCAGATAGTTGCTTATCTTCTTTATCTTGTTGACATTATGAATCATTGTGCCACCTACCGACCATATCAACTGCTTACTGGTGTTGCGGATTATGTAGGCATTGGCACCTATTTCAAATCCTCGATTCTCTACCTGTCCTACATTACTCTTGAAGCTGCTGAAGCCAGCCGAAGTAGGAAGATTGACATCAGAGAGAAGATCGTCGGTCAACTTGTTATAGTAGTCGAAGTTAAATGCAAAACGGTTCTTGATGAGTTCAAGGTCAATACCGACGTTCCATTGCTTGGTCTTCTGCCATTTCAGCTCCGAATTGCCTATGCCCATCAACTTTACGCCATACAAACCATTGAAGTTGTAGCCGTCAATGCTCTTGTAACTGGTCAAAGCCTGATAAGGCGAGAACGACTGAGAGCCACTTGTACCATAGCTAAGACGTAGACGAGCCACATTAACAATATTGTTTCCCTTCAGAAACTTCTCGTTGTGGATGTTCCAACCGGCTCCAACGCTGAAGAAAGGAGCAAAACGATTGTCCTTGCCAAACTGGGACGAGCCCTCGGTCTTGAAGGTTCCGTCAACGAAATAGCGGTCGGCGTATGTATAGTTGAAGTTGCCCGTCACACCTACACGGCGTACAGTACTTTCATAACCATAAGGAGTTGTTCCCTGAGCGTATGAAGTTGCAGCACCCAGAAATGCCATATTGCTGTTGGTTATGCCTTCAGCCTGAAACGAATAGTCCTCGTACTTGGTCTGCGCCAGGGTGTATCCCATACCCAGATAGAGCGAATGCAGATTGGCAAAGGTCTTGGAATAGTTGGCTGTGACATTCAATTCGTACTGGCTGTTTTCACCTGTTCCGTATGTGTAAGTGCCCTTTCTGCCATAGTCGGAAGTAGAATAGTTGTCGAAAACCGTATTCTCGGCTGCTACATACACGTCACTTCTGTTCTTCTGACTTGTTATGCCAAGCGAACCGCGCATAAAGAAAGCATCGTTCAGGTGCCACTCTATTGCGAAGTTATTTGTAATAGAGGTGTACTTGCTTTCGTTCTTCTGAGGAAGCATGGCATTGTAAAGCGGATTATAAACAGTCACACCAGAGTTCAAACCCAATGAAGGATACGACGTGTTGCTCTCCAGTTTCTTGGCATAACTTCCATTATCTGCAAACGGAGTGTAATAAGGATTGACCGAAGTGTAATCGCTGAACGAGCCGTAAGGCGAATTCTTGGACGTATTACTTGAAATCTGAAGGTCGTTCTGGAATGTCAGATTCTTGTATTTGTAAGAAAGGAACACGCCACCAGTGAACGTATTGCGCTCCGAACCCTTCATCGCGCCATTGATGTTGTTGTAAAGCAGATTGCCCGAATAGCGGAAAACGTCGTCACCACCTTCTACACGCACACTATGCTTCTGACCCACTCCGGTACGGATAGGATATTTGAGCCAATAGGTATCGATTCCTCTTGCAGCGTTCATCATACGTGCATTGTAGAGATTGTCAAGACTTTGCTGCTTCTTTACATCATCTTCAGCGGTATAAAGTCCTGCAAGCTTCTCGTATTTCAGCTTCTCGCTGGCATTCATAAGATTATAGCCAGCGAGGTCAGGTGCCTCCAATGTCAATGTACCCTTATATGTGACGCGCAGTCTTCCGCTCTCCGGCTTCTTTGTAGTGATAACCACTACGCCATTGGCGCCACGTGTTCCGTATAGAGCCGTTGCCGAAGCATCCTTCAGAAGCGTAATGCTTTCCACCTGATTTTCATCCAAATCATTGAAACGCTCTAAACTAACCTCGAAGCCATCCATAATAAACAGCGGCAGATTGCTTGACACCTTGTTGCTGGCATTGGTCTGCATGCTCTTCACATCCGACCCTAATGCCGTTGAACCACGCATGGTTATATCGGGCAACTTATTCGGGTCGCTGCCTATCAGGTCGTTGGTGACAATATTAAAGCTTGGATCGACATTCGAAAGTGACGACAACAGATTGGAGTTTCCTGCCATCTTCAAGTCCTTGGAGGTTACAGTCTTTGCCGAACCGGTATATGTCTCGCGACGTTTGTTGAACATTCCGGTTACAACCACTTCCTTCAACGACGACGCATCGTCCTTCATCTTGATGACAAGATTGCGGAAATCCTCCTGACACTTGAACATATAATGCTCAGGTTCCATACCAATGTAAGAGAAATTGACCGATACAGCACGTCCGCGGTCCAACTGCAGCGCAAAGGTTCCATCGGTATTGGTGACAGTAGCGATTTTACGGTCCTTGCCAGCTTGCACAGTTACGCCTGGCAAGGGGTCGCCATTCACATCAACCACCTTACCTTGCAGCACTACTGTCATACCTTCCTTCACTGTAGGCGACAAAGATACATTGGCGATCTGCGGCTTTTTGGGGACAACCGACACAAACTTACCATTAATAGAATACTCCAAAGGAAGGTCGCCCAACACCTGCGACAATGCCTTACGAATATCCTTGTATGTAGGAACAGCCTGCGCCTTATAGTTCTTAACGTCGTCGTACGAATACATGATTCTGTATCCGGTAAGCTTCTCTATTCGCTTGAACGCCTCCACCAACGTGGTCTGCCCCTTGATCTTTGCCATCTGCATCTCAGCCCAATCATTGGCAGACAGCGGTTGAGCACCAACCACTGCCGCCTGACTGTTCACATGAGAGAGAGGAGAGATAGATGAAGAGACGATTGTCAATGCTAATATTCTTGACTTTAAATCTCCCATAATTTTCCATTTATAAATATTAAACAACAATTTATCTGAATTACATTCTCCAAGCAATTCGTTCGATTACTTCTGAGGAGTATAGTTGAGATACATATTGAATGTCTCTTTCATAGCATCTACATTACGCATAGAGCCACCGGCACATCCCTTAAACTCGCCCTTGCTATTGAAAAGCAGGAAACTGGGGAACTGTTCCATCACTTCATACTTCGTAATGACAGCATCGCCTTGCTTGCTGTTGGCATCAACAAACAAGCATACGAAGTTATTGTTGAGATAACCGGCTATAGCACCGTCGTTGAATGAATACTTCTCGACATATTCCGACTTGTAATCACTATCGGTAATGAATACCATCAGGTTGCGATTCTTTGCCTTAGCCGCCTTTATAGCCTTCTCAACGTCAGTACCTGACATGAAGCGTACTTTTGTTTTAGGAGTTGATTTGGGCGAAGCGGTCAGCTTAGACTGGCGTTCGGCCTTTGCCTTGGCAATGGCTTCCTGCTGCATTCGTTCCATGGCAGTAAACCGGTCTTCCTTACCCAGCAAGGCATCGGTCAACGCTTTGGCAAATGATTCTACCGGATTGCTTCCAACGACTCTGTTATATTCGGTCCCGTCGGGATTGAGAATCAGATAAGTAGGAAACGCCTTGATGTTGAATTTCTCAACCAGCGACTTGCCGTCGGGGTCATTGTCAACATCGACAGCATAATTGACGAATGTGTAATTCATAAGGTTTCCAATGCGAGTGTCGCGGAATGTGGTCTTGTTCATCTGCATGCAGGCATGACACCAAGTCGCCCAGAAATCGACAAGCACCCGTTTGTTCTCGCGCTTTGCCTGAGCCAGCACGTCAGCCAGACGCACTTCCGAGCCTTTTATAAAGTTTACGCCTTTGCCTTCATCTATAATTGTGTCTTTCTCGGCTACCTGTGGTTGCACTTTTTTTGCCGTTTCAGAATTCTCCTTTACAATCGGAGCCTCACCCTTCAGGATTCGCTCACAACGCTTCTGAAACTCGTCTTGCATGCACATGCCCTCAAATCGGTTCATCTCCTTGCCCTCGGCATCAAAGAAAATGAATGTAGGATAAGCCTTGACATTGAACGTCTTGTTAAGTTCGGGACCTTCGCCATGCTCCATATCCAGCTGTATGCAGACGAAGTTGGCATTCATGTATTTGCCCAGATTCTCATCCGGGAAGACATTCTTAGCCATATGGCGGCACGGACCACACCAAAGCGTGTAGCAATCTACCATGAGTTTCTTGTTCTCCTTCTTAGCCTTTGCCAAAGCCTGTGCAAAGGTTCCCTTGAAAAACTGTGTCCCGACGGCTCCGTCAGCAGCCTTGGTCTGTTGCGCAACTTGCTGGACGGCAAATGCACGTACCGACATTGTCGGTGCAAGCAACATTCCAGCCAATACTAAAATCAAAAAATTCCTGTTCATAGCTTTATGCACATTTATTGTTTCTTTCTAATATAGAATCGTGCAAAGAGAAACTATGGGCACCCCTAAAACAAGAAAAAAGCAAAATAAATTTACTGTTATTCTATCAAAATGGAATTATTCTGCAATTTTATTTTGTCATTTGTAATCGTATTAAGCATCTTTACAGCCTCCTCTATACCTTGTCGGCGGTCGTACATATAGCGAAGATGCTTGTCGAGCAATGCATCGTCATGGCAGACTACATTCACATTATACCAGCTGCCCATATGCATCAAGATGTCGCGAAGCGAAGCATTGTCGAACATCTCAATGCCGTCCTTCCAGCAAGCCACATCGTTCAAATCTACCTGACTCACCTTAATGCCGCCCCCGGCATCAACTGCTGCATCCTCACCCGGCACTATCACCTTATTAATATTAGCCTTTGAAACCTTGACACTTCCCTGCACCAGCGTGACGTGAGGGCGCTTTGCGTCGGAAGCATCAACATTAAACTCTGTACCCAGGACACGTGTCAGCATGCCACCGGCATCTACTATAAACGGATGGCGGGCATCATGAGCGACCTTGAAATAAGCCTCGCCCTGCAATTCCACTTTGCGCTCCCTGCCATTGAACACGGTGGGATAGGCAAGACGGCTGTTGGCATTGAGCCAGACTTCCGTTCCGTCCGAAAGAGTGAGCTTCATGTCCTTTCCTTCTGGCACCACTACAGTATGCACCACAGCCTTACCGGCTGGAGCAAGTGACAGGTCATTGCCCTTAACCACATGTTGGTTGTCCTGCTCGTCGAGTATCACAATCTCGGCAGGTGTGGCTTTTGCCTGATATACCGAACAGCCATCAGCGCCAAATCCCTTCAAATTGAGCAGCACAACTATCAACGCAATAGCTGCGATGGTGCCTATAACAGCCCACAACGAGCGCAAAGTATAGAACGGGACGTGCTTCTCTTCAGAAGAAGACACAGAAGAATCATTGCCGGCAGACATTCGGGCTGCCAGCTTCTTCCATTCCATATCAGCATCGGGAGAAACCGAACGGTCTCTCATCAAGGCCTCAGTAATCATCCGGTCAAGATGTTCTGATTTCTCCAGATCCATTTGATTCATATCTTTATTCATCTATGTTCAATGTTATTATCAGTATGTTCAACAGTTAATAGAACCGGCATTGTCTACATATATATATAGCTTTAGGCTTCGTTTGGGGTACTTGCAAGTGTGAATGTTTAACTTTTTTTCGTTCTCTTCATTCCCTTCTCACATTTTCCCTGAACATCCGTAATGCCTGCATGATATGTTTCTTCACTGCACTCTCGCTGATTCCCAGTTCGGAAGCCACCTCGCTATACTTCTTGCCCTGCAAATAATGGGCTTCAAGTATTTCGCGCGTGCGTGGCGTAAGCCTGCCCATCATCCGCCTGATAGCCTCAACCTTCTCGTCGTGGTCCGACCATTCGGCAGATACGGCTTTGTCGGTGGTATAGGTGAAATATTCGGAATAACGCTGATGTACGGCTTGCTTTCTGAAGAAATCAGAACATCGGTTGCGTACAATCGCAAAAAGATAATTGGAAGCTTCAGGCTTCGGCAAGTGCGGATTGTGGGTGAAAAGATATTCAAAGCTATCGGCCACGATGTCTCGCGCAGCCTCATCGTCACGGACAAGGCTGAGGGCATAACAATATATCTTTGAATAATTCTCCTTAAAAAATCCCTCAAATTCGACTGCTTGCATCTGCTTGGCTTTACAAAAAAAATCTCCCGTTTTCTTTTCATCTGCAAACTTATGAAAAAAAAACGAGAGAATTGGCCTTTTAGTCCTATTTTATAACAAACAGACACTGTTACTATCCGTAAGCGGCTAAATCTTCAGCGTAAACTCAAACTTCAATCCGCCGCCTTCGTTCTGGCTCACACGTATCGTTCCTCCATGCAGAAGCACGGCGTTCTTGACTATGGCAAGGCCCAGACCGGTGCCTCCCATCTTGCGCGAACGGCCCTTGTCCACACGATAGAAGCGCTCGAAGAGGCGCGGCAGGTGCTCGGCAGACACACCAACGCCATTGTCGGCAAAGGTGAATGCCCACTTGGCAGAACCGCCTTCGTCGCTCATAGCCGACTCAACTATGTAGGCACCGGGACGCTGAGCCGCAAGAGTTATGGTGGTGCCTTCGCCCGCATAGGCTATGGCGTTGTCGGTGAGATTGCGGAACACGCTGTAGAGCAGACTCTGATTGCCCCTGACCACGATGTTGTCGGGCAGAAGATTGTTGAATGTCATGTGCTTCTGCTGCAGCTGCAGGGCTGTCTCCTTCTGGATGTTCTGCACCATCTGCGATATGTTGACATTATCGGTGCTCGTCATCTCGGGCGCGTCGTCCATGCGATTGAGCGTAGAGATGTCATGCAGGAGCGACGTGAGGCGCTGGCTCTGGGCATAGCAGCGACCAAGGAACTGCTCGCGCATCTGGTCGTTGATGTTGGGATTTTCGAGTATTGTCTCCAGATAGCCCTGGATGCTCGCCACGGGGGTCTTGAGTTCGTGGGCTATGTTCTGCGTCAGCTGGCGCTTGAGCATGTCCTGTTCGCGCCGTGTCGACTGCAGGCGCTTGTAAATCTTGATGATGCGCTCGGCTATTTCGCCCAGCTCGTCGGCTGGGAAGACGATAAGGTCTTCGGTATCGAGCGACTCACCGTGGTCGGCGCGTGAGGCAAAAGTACGCAATTTCTGTATATTATCGCCCAGGCGACTGGTGAATCGGTAGAGCACTACGGTGAGCAGAAGTATCGTTATGACGGCAAACCAAATGTAGTGCTGATCGGCCTGCAACGAACGGGCGAGGTCGCTGGTGTATGGCAGTGCCGAACGTATTACGATAGAGTCGTGCGGAAAATACGTGGCAGAATAGAAATAGTCGCTGTTGAACGTCTTGCTGCTGCGCTCCACGGTAGAGCCTGAGCCGTGCTTGAGCGCCATTGCCACCTCCGGACGCGAGGCATGATTGCTTATGTGCGAGTATTGCTTCAAGCGGCTGTCGTACACTACGCGTCCGTCGGGACGTATCAGTGTGACACGTAGGCGCGACATGTAGTGGCGGCGCACGTAATTGTTGAGCACCGTCTCCGAGCGGTCGGTCGTGTTGCTGTAGAACTCCGCCATGCGCGAGTTGTAGTCTTGCAGCTTCAGATTGAGCGTGTCTATCTTATACTGCTTCTCGCGTGTCTGCTGGAAGATGATGAACGACACGGCAAAGAGCAGAAACAGCGACAGTACACTGAAATAGAGTTTTGTTCCTACGGATATTCGCATAATATTATTGTTTTAACACGAATCGCACGAATCACACGAATCATTCCATTGCTGAATTCGTGAGATTCGGGATATTCGTGGTGAATTGCTTCATTGAGTCTCAACACGAATCACACGAATTGTACGTTTGCTGAATTCGTGAGATTCGGAAAATTCGTGGTGAATTGCATCCTTGCGCCTTAACACGAA
>OGKS01001085.1_pt1 | contig 13788 bp, 10 predicted proteins | sample 1572491 | NCBI WGS metagenome assembly OGKS01 (sample SAMEA2582153, study PRJEB24529) | metagenome | biome: Human gut stool | place: China | collected 2011
ATAGGCAAGCGAGGGCGCAAGGTCACCATAGAAGCACGCCAAGCCATCAGAGTCACCATAGCTAGCATAGCCGGAGCCAAGAGGCGAACGAAAACCCGAAGTGGCGATGTCACGATAAACACCATCTCCATAGCAGGTAGTACTTGTTCCGTTACACTCAGATGGTACACCAGCAAGGCCGTTATAATTCATCTTGGAGATGTAATCCCAACCAGCTGATGCACGTGCTGCAAGGCTACCAACATAGAGCATATTAGCCGTATCAGAATAGTCCCATGTTGTCTTGGAGGATTTTGCTACATAGAAGTCATAAGATCCATCAGAAGCCTTCTTTGCGACGATGCGGTTCTTTCCTACCCACAGATGGCCATAAGGGTTCTTGAGTCCAAAGAACACCGGGATAGGGGCCGTGTAAACGGTTGTTCCGGCGGAATTCTTCACGGGGTAGTTTACCACACCGACTCCATCCGCCAAGTCAACTCCTGCAGAATATGGGATAACTGGATAATAATTGTTGAATGCTTCCCATGACGGCATTCCGCTTACCCCAGGGCCGAGACCGCCCTGATAGAGTCCATTCGCATCCTTCGTGGAATTTAATGCTGTCTGGCAATGCTGAGTACCCATAATGATTTCGAACAAGAGCTCAATCACAGTCTCTATCCAGCCCCATCCTGCGCCCCAACCGGTCCCGCGCTTAGCCGCTTTAGCTTCAAAGGATGAAGTGCCCAGTTGGGTAGCCGGATAGCCCAACATGGAGAGGTTGTCGGAGGATGCATTCCCAGAAGTGAGGGTGGCACCATTGCCGCCACGGTATTGGGCAGAGGTATTGATGACAGAACAGAGTATGTCATTGGTCCTGTCCATAATGCCTGCGTGTCCAGCTGCTACCGAAAAGATAGGAATCCGGTAATTCTCTTTGCCGGGTATGGGCTTGAGGCTTGCTGCCTTGTAAAGATATGAGCCCTCATTCCATATGGCAATGTAGAACGGGGTTCTGGTTCCCCACATATACTGCCCCATGGTTCCGTCCAGTTTAGCCGTCTCTCCGGTAGCCAGCTTATAGTGGTTGGTGGGGTCCAGTTTCCGACGGTTATGGGCATCATCTACAAGATAGCACCCAAGCCCCAGGAGGGACGGCAGATTTCTCAGGTAGTCGATATTGCCTACGGCTTCACCTACCGGAGTGGAGTAGTCCTGGTTCCAGCGACGGCAGGCATAGCTGTCGCCCAGAAGGAGGTTCACAGGGAACTTAACATTCTTCCCTGCAGAAGTGGATCTTCCATACAGGAAGTCCGAGTCAGTCATCGATGGGCTGACATCAAGGTCTTTAAGTTTTTTCTTTCCCATAACTTAGTTTTTGATGATTATATTTTCATGTCCTGCAGTTACCATCCATATTACCCCTCCAGAGTAGTTGGGTAATGCTAAAAGCTCAATTGAGCCCCCGCGGATGCTTATATAGCTATATGCCTTAGTGTTTTCCTCTTGGTATTCCCCGAGCCCTCGCAGATAGTTGCCACTTGGGACAGTTATGTCTGTGTACATTCTAAGGCTGGTTTTTGTATACGGAGGGAAATTCGAATCGACAACAAAAAGCCGGCGGCCTGCAAAGGATGCATCGTCTACAGGCAGGGTTAGTGTCAAAAACCCACCTCCAAGGATATTCATCTGGTCACCAAGTGTCACATTCCCATTTAAAGTTGTGAACTTTGACCTAAGAACTCCTGAAAAGGTCCCGGACACTGCGGTGAGGTTGCCATCTGCATCCACCTTGAAATTGCCATTACTGGTCATAATAGACCCGTCCGCAGACAATTCAATCTTCCTGGATGTATGGTAGATTCTTCCTTCGTCAGCAATCCATCCCTGGCTTCCCGTACCAATGAAAAGGCCTCTCGTGCATACAAATTTATAATCCGTTGCGACACTCCATAAATCAGCCCCCCAGGATACCAATTGATATGGGGTGGCGGTACTATTATTGGTCTTTTCACAGAGGTAGTAAACCCCATTATAGATGACTACATCTTGATAGGCTTCCCCAGTTGCTCCGGAATAGTAAGTGGTACCGGATATCCATTCCGACACACGGCGTATGGCCCCACGGTCACCTTTATCTCCCTTTTCCGGCTGTTGCTTATAAGCAATCCGAGTTATATGTTTCGCCTTTATCATGTATTCAAAAATATTTTAGGCACATTACTTCGAAGCTGTGATAATGAGGGTGAGATCTCCCATCGCCGTCTGAGCATGCGTAAGGGTGACAGTAAAGGTGCTGCCGCCATCCTGGGAGTGTATCTCATCCCCGGATGAATTCGTCAAGAGGTAGTTAAAGGTAAAGCCAGACTGGACCGCTTGGTTTTCTCTCTTGCGTACCTCGGGGGCATACACAATCTGTGTATGGCCGTCAGCATTCAGCTCCTCCGGAACAGTGTTCCCATGCCCGTCAGTGGGGTTCGGAAAGATGATGAGGACGTCCGTTTCATCTGCTACTTCCAGAACTGCATCAGCAGTCTTGCCGGAGAAAGACACTTCACATTTGTAAAGTTCGGAAGCATTGATGTCAGATGCCGCAAGGGTAATCTGCTGTGTAGTCTTGTTGATGGAAACCCAACCGTCCACGCCATTGGTCACAATCATCTTATACCACTTCCATGTGACTCCGGTAGTTTGCTCGGATCCTCCCACCAGCAAATGGGCCTTGGCCGTTAAGGTGGAGACATTGTCATCAATCACACCACCGTTGTTCACGGTGATATAAGGGATGAATGCTTCGCCATCTGTCTGTTCAATCCCTATCTCAATAGAGGCTGAAACACTGGTCTGGAAGCCGGTATTGACCACCGCCTGAAAAAGGATGGTATCAGAATCAATATTACTTACAGAAGCAATATCTTTCAGAATGGTCAGCGTTGGCACGGTGATCCCGTCAATGGTCTTTACTTCGGACTTGAAGGTTCGTGCAGCAATAGCGCCCATAGCCGTTGAAAGGCCGTTGGAGTCAAAGTTGATGACACTCCCATTATAACTCCAGACAACGCCTGTAGTCAGTGGGGAAAGCCTTGTGGCAGTGAGGCTACTCCGGATGACCGGGTAGATACAAGGCTGGTTAGTCCCAAAGGACGGGGTAATGGCATTGGTACCATTGGTGATGAATTGCTTGAGAGGGAAAGTGCTTCTCAAGGCACAACTCAGGGTGTCTCCCTGTTTGACATACTTGATAGTAGTCAGTCCACTTACATTGCTCATAATTATAAGGTCTTTTCTAATTCACTTTTCGCTTCATGCGCCGTCAGGACGGTCCCGCCCAGCAGATTGACTTTCTTGTTGAAGTCATCTCCACTGCCGTAAGTCAGAAGGTCACTTTCATTGATGATAACATCACCGTTTGCGGTCCGCTTCCGGATCTTGTCCACACCAAGCAAAACGGCATTTACATAAGGTATTTTTGCGTATCTGTATTTCATGGCTATAAAGTTAAAATGCTTCCATCATCATCCGTCAGGATGTCATCATTGTCATCTGAGAGGGCTCCAAGAGGCTCAAATTCGGCCAATTCAAGCCCAATATCGGCTCCTTGTTCGATTTCCGAAGTGGAAATCATTATGGAATCCCCGTAGCCCAGAATGCGCCAATCTGCCCCATACACTGCATCCTTGATGGACCAGATAACAGTAAAGTATCTGGAGGGTGATGCAAGAACCTTCTGACCGACTGTTACAACACATTCATTCTTCACATGACTGGCCATAGGGGAAACCTCCACGCCACCATGGATGTAGTTCTCAAAATCATAAGCAGGATAGCGTCTCTGTACAACCGTCTCAGCGGTCAGACAGTTGGACGTTGGAGCAGTAGGCAGTGTTTCCCCGTCCAGTGCATATTCTGCTTTGCAAACGATTCTTTCTTCATCCAAGTATTCTGGATCAATAACCAATGAATCGCTGTTCTGCCCGGACTCATAGAAGAGATGGTCATCTCCATTGATAAGTTCTTCTGAGTTGCCGGATGTCCGGTACCACCAGAAGGCGACCCGGACTTTTGTCGGATCAGGGGTTACTCCACCCAGTTTGAGACTGGCCTTGATTGTCCGGACTCCGGAGTCCTCAATCGGATTGAACCGCCAGGAGGCTGGTTTGTCAAGAGTCAAGGCCGCAGGGACTGCAATGGATGTCGTACTCAAAAGAACGGAGTCCTGGACCTTGATAAGTTTACCGCTGCGGTTATCCGGAATGTTTGCAGTGAAGACCAGAACCACCCTCGAAGGATAGCGGATATTCGCCTCCACCCTGAGAGAACCGTTCGCATCAATGGTGTACCCATCCGTTGCGGCGGAGATGAGGTACTGGGATAGTTCTGCACCGATATATGATCCGCTGGGTACACTGGCTGCTACATTTTCCGGGAGGGCATACCAACAGACACCTGTGAGGGATGCAACCCCTCCTGGCAGAATCCCGTCAGGATCCTGAATCACAACTTCCGGGGTAAGCACAAGAGGCGTAATCCCACGGTCTGGGATAAATTCATCCGTCTCCGCGCAATGGGTCTGAGTCAGGCTGCCGCCTTGCACCAGCAAAGAAACAGACACATTCAACGGGGTATAAATAACATTAAGTCTCTTAATCTTTTTCATATCTTTCAAATACTGTTCAAACGGTTCTAAAATGCTATTGTAGCGCTCAGGGTTTCAGCCCCGTCACGGACATAGGCCCTGCAGATGAAACGCCCGGTCCTATGAGTTACGGGCAAGTCTTCATTGGTCAAGGTAATGGAGTTGCCAGCATTTGCATGATTGGTATTCCAGGCCGAATCTTCGACGACATCCCCGGTGTCACGTGTCCAGGAAAAATCACTTGCCAGAATCACTGATGTAATGTCATTCGCACCTCTCTTGACAACTGCTCTCAGGGTTGTATTTAACTCTCCAAATAGGAAGGTATCCCCATCTGAACTCTCAATGTCAAGAGACAGGGTGGTATCTCCAGCAACAAGCAACCAGTCAGTGGAATCATACCGAGGCTCTTGCGTTGTCCCTTCCACAATACAGCGGTACTTGCAGGATTTGTGATACACTTCATCTTGATACTGGGCATTGGACAGGTACGGTTCATCCTGTGCAGTGATGGCATTCCAAAGGCCCCGGTCCCGGATTGTTTTGATAACATTCCCTGAAGGATCTATCTGGTGGAAGTCACGGGCAATGACTGTATCAAGGTAGATGGCGGCTCGATTGTTCACCGGCAGACCGTCAGGTACCAGGGATTCCGGTACATTTCCCCAGACCGTTGCATAGTTCTTTGGCTGGATAATGTACTGATCTACCCCGTAGAGCATGACTATCCGCTGTTCTGATGAACTGAAATATTGGCTCTGTTGTCTTTCTACATTGGTGAAATTGCCATATCGGGCAATGTTCATGTAAGATACTGGGGCGGCATTGACACCTCCCGGGACCTCTGAATCAGCGCCCAGTACCACGCGGACAGTTTTAGCCGCATCATCCACATCCGTAACCCGGAAATATGAAGTGATAAAACCACCATTGCTATTGAAATGGCCCTTGCAGATGTCATCCAATGCCAACTCTATATGGTCGCCGTCCTCAATGTCCAAAAGGAGGGTGAAGGCCGTGTCACTGTCTGGATCTTTTGTGACCTGCGCAATGGTCGCCCCCTCTGTGTTCCACATCTCGCCGCCGGTGACGCTAATCTTGTTATAAATGAGCATCGGCACTTTCAGGAAGGAACGCAAGGTGAGCCCGTTCATTTCACCGTTGCCTTTTTCGTCAATGGCCGCGCCGACGCCGGTCTCAATGCCTGACACAAAATCAGGAGTTTGAAACAAACTGGAAATCACCTTGGCAAAGCGGACGAAGTCCGTAGTCCTGACCGATTGGTCCATGTATTCGTTCCAGTTGTGTTTCTCCCATGTATCAGCATCAGTCGCGTGATCTGCCTCTTTGGAATGTTCGGCTTCATCAGCAAAGCCAGCATATACTTTCAGCTTTTTCGTGGTGACTGTTCCATCCTCATTCTCCTGGGTCAAGGTAAGATATAAATAGCCATCATTGTCTGTAGATATCTGATTAAGATATGGGAGATTTAGATGGGTGTGCGATTCTCCACCGCCCACATTTGTGGCTTTACCACTCTGTACGACAGATACCGTGCTGGATACGCTCACGCCAAGTTCCCTCAAGCGTTTAGATCGAGGACGAGCTGTGCGGCTGACAACATTAGATATATACTTTTTCTCCATCATTTGCCCTCCTTGGTATATTCGTCAGCACTTAATTCAACGAATGTGGCATCAGAGTTACCAGAAGCAACATCCTGTTCTTCGGATATGAGCAGGAATTTGATATCCTTACTCTGGGCTGCATCTTTGTAAAGATTCAGTCCTCCTGCATCAATATCAATATCACCGGACAATGTAGTATGCCTCTCCGCATATTGGCTATATAAAGTCCCTATAAGGAGCTCTTCAGGATGATCCACACGTCCTGCCCTTTTCAATCTTTGGATCTGCAAGCCATCGGACGTTCTTTGATATATACCCTTGGCCGATGGGCTTATCCCATCTATTGTTCCACATATAGTATCGATTTCAAGCTCTTCCTTTGCATCCTTATTCACGACGCCGGAATATTCCAAATCTTCAATTTCCGAGTCATCGAAAGTCAGTGTACCTTTCACGATTGATACTGCCGGCAGTCCATATAGCTGCCAGCGTATTTTCCCATAAAGTCCCTGTATTTTGAACTTCGTAGGTTCTATATTTGTTGTGAATTTTTCCGTATCATCAAGGACCCAAACTCCGTTATACACCCGTATCTCCAGATATCCGCCTTCCGGAGGGTATGGTATATATTGTCCCTCAGGTGCTTTTTTGAAACTGTCAAAAATAAAGAAGTCTTTTTCCTGACCTGTATATTTATCTGTATAAACCAATTTTCGTTTGCTCACCTTTTTGCTGCCGTCAGTCCATGGTTTGCCGAAATTCTGTCTATTTGTATTCCATCCCATCAGTCCTGTACCTTCAATCAAGTCATCAGGATCATAGTATGCTAACCATGCCTCACCCCACTGGGAATCTCCACTCTCCCAGCCCCATTTATTACTATATGAGTCTTGTGCCGTATATTTTATTGAGTTGGCCGCCTGTCCGTTTTCAGTAATCCACTTGTTGTTGTAATGATAAAGTGCATTCCCGTCAATATCATACAACACTATCGATACTGGCACAAAAGCAAATTGGCCATAAGATTTGACAGAATCAAAATTACCTGATTCATTTGCTTCTGACGCCTCTTCTAAAGGATTATAACGCGGATCAAAAAGCAATGGCAGTTGGATTCTCAGGTAATGGCCTTTGGCATCATCCGCACTTAGACGGGGCAGATATGCACGGGTGGTTTTCATTACAAGACGTTCAGAATGGTTTTCCGGGGAAACCCCTTTCAGCCTCGGCCATCCGGTTGACAGTGATCCATGTCCACCTGTATAAAAGCCTCCAATGACACCTTCAGTCTCTTCGCCACCGAGCATAGGCTGTATCTTGAAATATGCATTATAGGAGCCTATTTCTGCCAAGCCCTTACACATGTCCGACTTATATGACCTGAAAATACTGAAACCAACGTACTCATAATCCCATCCCTGAACAGTTCTATGTGCCTCATCATAGTCAACATAATATGAATAGCATTCCGGTATTGTCATACCTTCCGGAACTGTCCCCATATAGTACTTGACATCCGTTGAATCAGAACCAAGATTAATCCATTCCGGGCCGAATATATCTCCGTACTCCAATTCCCCATCAAGTATTGATGCTGAAGAATACGGAGAAAAGGTGATTTTTATGTTGTTAAAAACATTGTCTGTTCCCAATGTGGAGGTATCTCCACTCCAATTTATTTGTTTGGGGTTCGTGATATTGACAAATAAGCCGTTCAGATCATAAACGAATATAACACCACATCTTTGAATTATTCTTAACCCGAGAGGTCGCAATATCCCTTCAACCGCTTCCTTGAATGATGAGATATTACCGTCCTCATCGATGAAATTCTCCGATGGGATTGACAATGAGTCAAGATGCATCGGTGTATCATCCTCAAATGATGTAGATATATATTTTTCGTTTACTCCACTGATATTCATCCCTGATTCCTTCAGCGCAGCATCAATAATGGCACGAAGGCTTTTTAGCCCATTGAGGTTATATGGTATTCTGTCAAGAATGCCAAAGTCTGAGAATGTCAGCGACACCTCATAGTCCATATCACTGTTATATGGTTCTTCATAAAACTCCGGATCAAGACAGCCGCTCCAATATAGATTTCCATTCCTGTACACATCAAGTCTTATCTGACCAACTTTGATTGAGTACAAGTCAAGGTAGGTTCTATCGCCCGGAGATACGATTGTCAGTGTTGCCGTGCTACCGCACATCACTTCATCTTTTGTCGTAGTGTTCCATTCTATCAGCAGCGGCTCATCGAATGGGAATGTCAGCTGGCCGACCTGGAACGCCACATCGGATTCCTGGAGTATCTCACACCTCCAAGATGCTCCGTCTCTGGAGGGGAAACCTCCTGCATATCTGACAACCATCGACATATTATGACCTTTTCCTTCTCTTTATTTCCCTGGATTGTACGCCGACCAGGTTTCGGCCTCTTATCTTGAATTCTATTTCTCTGGATCCGGAATCATTTATTCCTATTATGGATTTCAGTTTATCCAAAGGGGCAACAACCTCAGGATTATGGCTTGCACCTGCATATTCACCGAATAAGCCGAATGTCGGGCCGTATGCAATAGCACCATCGGCGTATTTAGGGATGGCAGCAACTGCAGCACCGACAGCAGCCATACTTGCCGCAAGAGATATGAGGTTGTATGGGAACGGCACCGACTGGGACTGGGCAGCTGCCCCAGCGAAAGCCTGAGCAATATTACCACCAATCAGCGAAGCAATTGCAGGAAGCGCCTGTGCCACCGCCGCAAGTACATTCGCCCCCCAAGATAGCCATCCGGAAGCATTCTCTCCGACCACGCCTGAAAGGCTGTTGGCTATTGATGACATCCCTTCCAGACAAGCAGTTGCCTGCTGTCCTTTTGTCATTGTCGTCTCCAGATTAACAGCGTATTCCTGCCATTGTTTTATTGCTCCTTTGATTGAAGCACGCTCATCATCAGTCTGCGCTACCGCAGACATTTTTTGAAGCTCCTGTATCTTTGATTTCGCAAGTTCAGCACCGACAATCCTCGCCCTCAATTTGATTTCAAGCTCATCATCCAAGCCGAAACCACTTTCAAGCATCGTTGCCACTTCACCGGCATTCACCAACTGCAGGGACTGCTCCATAGCACTCTGTTTTTGTTTATACAGCTCTAACTGCTTTTGCAGTTCCTTCCTTTCAACATCCCCTGCTTTCTGTATCCTGCTTTCCAAAGAACTGATGATTATTCCATAATCTTCAAGGCTCTTAGGCTCGGCAGGTACATTCAAGGCATCAAGTGAATCCTCAATTGCTTGTTTCTTGCGCTTATATTCGTTGATGATCCTCTGAATTGCTGCTCTTTCCTGCTCATCGGCATATTTCAATACGGCCTCACAATTACTTATGGCATCCTCATAATCCTGTAGGCTATTCAGCACGGCAGGTGTTGATGCCAAGGCAATTCTCGCCCTTATTTCGTCCTCCTCTCTTTTATAGGCATTGATAGTAGCCTGTATCTGTTCACGTTCTGATCCGGATACCTTGTCAAGTTTATTTTCAAGTATTGAAATGGCTTTCGAATAATCTTCAAAACTTTTCAGGTCCACCGGCATTGACAACTCTGCAAGAGCATCTTCAATTGCTGATTTCTTTTGCTTATAGGCATTGATGGTGGACTGAATTTCCGCCCTTTCATCAGCGGATGCGACCTTCAGCAACTTGTCATAATAACTGATAGCAGTTTCCAGATCCTTTAATGTCTGTGGATCGGCAGGAACCCCAAGTGATTCCAATTCAAGATTGACCGCTTCCAGTTTTTTGTTCCACGCATTGATGTCTTTCTGTATTTCATTCCTTTCAGTAGCGCTTGCGGCTTTCATCGATTCCGTCAAAGCCTGAATCTTCTGTTCAATCGCATCAATACTTCCAGACAAGGCCCCGGGATCATTGCCGGTGCTTGTTATGCCTTTACCAGAGAGCAATCGGTCCGCTTCATCATTGTATTTCTTAACAATGGAAAAATAGCGGTCCCCCTCTTTCATTTCCTTTTTGGCAGCATCCTGGTATGTTTTAGCCCTTTCGGCTCCATAAGTGCCAATGATGCCACTATAAGCAGAGTTTACAATCTGACTCTTCTGGGCATTTACCTGACCTCTTCCTACAGGTCCTGATGCCCCAGACAATTTCTGCTGATATACGCCTTCCGCATAATTACGGGCATTTTTGCGGTCATCTTCAGTAACCTCCTTGGCCTTTTCAGCCTCAAGCATTTTTTCAATGGCCGCCTTATATTTGTTGGAAGCAAGTTCCATTGCAGCAGCAGCCATCGCTTTTCTTTTAAGCGACTCCACAAATGCAGTCTCATTGGACACAAGTAGGTTTTCCGCATCTCTGGCATTCTTGACTTTGACACCGAGATTGTTGAACTCATTAGCGTTGTTCTTTATGAACTTCCGTTGTTTTTCAGCATTCCCGTTGCAGGCTTTCCATTCATTTTGCAGCTTCCTGTATGATATCAGTTGAGATGCTATGCTGTTTGCAACTGTTGAGCGCATCGACTTCTGCGCATCCTCCTCTGCCTTTTTTGCTTTTTCCTGGGCTTCCTTTTGTTCCTTATGCTTTGATACCAGTTTGCTGATTGCAGCGATGAGAGTCGTTATGATTAATGATGCTCCAAGAGTCATAGTGGCCATCAGAGCTTTGGATGCCACATTAGTCAATCCAATAGATACCGTCAGCCTGTTTTGTGCTGTGGTCCACAATTCAGTCACTTTCCGGCAAGTGACTATACGGAATGCACTGGTTGCATGCAGGGTATTAGATAACTGCTGAATACCCATCATAACAGCCATAACGGATTGCATCTTTGTCTGCACCTCCATCAATTTCTCATTGTCCTTGGTGAACATAGAGACAATCCCGGATCCAGCTGAATAAAGCCCCATAAGACCCTGGACACCATTGATGACACCGCCGATTTGAGTGGCACCGGTTGACAAAGCCGTCTGTTCTGTCTGAAGTTCACGGTATGCCGTTCCCAGTTCCTCCATTTTACGCCGCATTTCCTCATATTCCCGGGTATTCTCTTTACCTTCAAGACGCAGCTTACCCATATCATTGCGAAGGGACATCAGTTGTGTCCTGAGGGATGTTGCGGACTGACGGTAATTATTCGCGGCATCACGCATAGCAGAGAGTGCCTCTCTTTCTGATTCAAGTTCTGACAGGGTACCACTGACTTTCCCCTTGTCAGAGTCCTTATCTGCTTTCAGTTGTTTGTACTTGGCAGAGAGGTCTGCAATGGTGGTCTTTTGGATTTCCATCATACCCTGGAGTTCAGACATACTTAACTGTCCTGACTCCAGAGATGATTTGAGTTCATTGTATGTTGATGTGTATTGGCTTGATAGTGATTTTACCGCCGACTTCTGGGTCTGGACGTCAGCGACGGCCTTTTTCTGCGACTCGGATATGCTTCGGGATATTGTCTGAATACCATTGGCCGAAGCTGATGCTCCTGATGATACGGACGCAAGTGCGTTTTTTGTTTTGGAAGCGGAAGATGAGGCAACCGCCCCCTGCTCTTTAAGCGCAGTGTTGACTTTTTGTATTGCAGATGATGAAGATTGCTGGGCGGCGGTGACTGCACTGACGATCTTGGCTGCGACTGCGGAGGCACCGTCACGCCCAACAAAATCAACTTCATATGTTACTTTTTTACTCATCTTCCCAGAGTTTCAACAATTCTTCATACTTGCGTTCCTGCGCATCGCGCTCTTCTTTGGTGAGTTGTACATTTCCACTTGACCTACCGTCCCAGTCAAATTTCATAATGTCTGTCAATCGCAGATTCCGTTTGCTGTATGGACGTATCATGCAGTAACATATCCATCTGCACCTTTCCCACTCGCCTTTTATGATAGAGTCCTGTTCCAGTCTCCATTCGTCATATATGGCATTGAACTCCTCTGGAGTAAGCATACAGAAATCATCGTATGACATCCCGATCCTTCCGAGTGCTATGCCCATAAGTTTCGTAATGGAAACCGGCTTCAGACGTTTTTTTCAGATTCCTCCTTTTCCTGGTTGACAATTCCGGTGAACCGCTGGAATTCATCGGCATCGAGAGCGTCCAGAAATTCCTGGAAACTCATATTGAATTCTTTGTGCTCACGACTGCAGTTTGACTTGACAACGTGATACATATACTTCAGGATATCTTCGAGATCCTCCGGCATATCAAGCCCTGTTTCTGACTTGAAAGCAACCATGGCACCCATCGTTTCACGATATGTGTATTCCTGGCCGCCTATTACTATAATCTTCATGTTGTTCTGTTTCTTGCTCATTGTTCTTAATTTTTATTCCTCCGGACAATGCCGGAGGAATTATTGTCAGTTACGCCTGTGCAACTTTCTTGACCCTCACCTTGCCGGTGTTCTCAAGAGATATCGAGCAGGTGACATCGTCATCTGATGGGGCACTCTGCGTAAGTGAAGTGATGATGAACATACCGACTCGATACTTGGTGTTTTCCTCGCCTTTATGGGCATATTTTACCTTTACAGGCTCTCCTGCATCCATCTTGGCCAGCAGCTCATCGTATGTAGCACCAGTCTCATTCTTGCAGACAAACATCTCCGCAGAGATGCTTACACTGCGTTTGGATACTGTCTTTTTGTCCCAAAGACCGTCCTTGGAAGTGTCTTCCCCCTCTGAGGCTTTGAGTTCCTCATCAAGCTCCTCGTCACCATCATAGGCAGGAAGTGTCTTTATTGAACGGGACTTTGTCTCGGCTTGGTCCTGTATCTCACAAGATGAACAGTGGCCTAAGGCCTTCCCATCTGCAAACAGGATCATATTGCTTCCGTGAATGTTTTCGCTCATATTTTTATGATTTTTGAAATTATCCGTTTGATAAGATTACCGGCATCAAACCGTTTCCAAAGCAGCTGTATCACAACTGTCAATGCAATACCTATGACCAGACCAACTGCAAACCATTTCCCCCCTGTTCGCGGATGCTTTGTCTCTTGAGATTCGAATGTGCTTTGAGAGGCTTTCAAACTATCCTCGAAAGACATCTGATGGATTTGATCATTAAGTGCAAGTATGGTTGATTTCAAAGAGTCGATTGTACTCTGTTGTCGGAACGCCTGCCTTTCGTAAAACTCACATCGTCTTGCGATGCTGTCACATCTACTTGTCGCAACTATTTTGTCACCCTGCTTTTCGACTTCAACCGTGGCCCTACCGTTTGAGGTTCCGTATTTAGCACCTTCCGGCAAATCCATCAGATTCTGGGTCGGTATCGTCATCTGCGCTTCCGCTTGTGGTATCGCCTCCGCATAGGTTGCTTTCAGCAAAGTCATCTCCTCCTTGAGATTCAGATAACTGTGCAGAAGGCTGTCCATTGACATCTGATTTGATTGGTTTGACAGGCTTTCTGCCTCCCTTTCCTGAAGTGTTTCCGTCAGAAGGCTTGTCACTTGTTTTTGGGGACACCTGCAAAGTTCCGTGGCATAATGTGACATAAACATATACTTGAAGGT
>OGKS01001087.1_pt1 | contig 13769 bp, 27 predicted proteins | sample 1572491 | NCBI WGS metagenome assembly OGKS01 (sample SAMEA2582153, study PRJEB24529) | metagenome | biome: Human gut stool | place: China | collected 2011
AATGTTAACATCTATGCTTTCATCATTCATAATCTACCCTTTCTTTTTCTAAGTTGATTCTTTCTACGCATTCTTCTTTGCGCCTTACCATCTTGTATATCTTCACACTTAAAGCGTGGTGGGCAATACCAAGGTATGCAATTCGTTAAATCCTCATTGCCCATAATTTGCCCTCCACGTCTTTAGTACATCTACACTAACTTTATAATATGCCATAATTTGAAATCTTAAATGTAATTAGTTGTACCATACATCATTTGGCATAAGAGCCAATTTCCATCCATACTCTAGTTCATACCTTAATATTTCAAGATCGTGACTCGTTACAGATGAAAGACCTACAAACTTATTTTCGTACTCCATATCCAAACAATTTAGTTACCATACTTATAACGCAAATAATTAGCCTCTGAGCCGAAATAAAGCTCGGTATCGCTCATATTTGCCTCTTCTAGACTATTCTCAATATCCTTGTAAGAAGGCACGCAATCCTTAACTCTTTGGCAGAACAAAGGATATTTTGAAGAAACGTCTTCTCCGTCTTCATCATAGATATTTATCTTATCTACATTGTAATATGGATAAAAGGAAACATTTCCATTTGAATGGATAACCTTTCGACACTTAACAGACACCACGATTTCGGCAGGTTTGTCAATAGCATCAAACTCGCAAGCAAAATCATCAAGCTGCGCCTCAAAAGCCGCATCATTAATCTTTTCAGATAAGTTTTCAAAAAACTTTTTCATTTTCTCATTACAGTTTTTAAGGTGTGTCTCACCTTTTTAATTAGTAACCTTGTTTCTTAATTACGATGCAAAGATACAAAGAATATTCGAAATATGCAAACTATTTAATGTATTTCTTTTAGTATTTAACATACTATAATAATACAGACAAATAATTTGCTGATGTTAACACAAAAATCCCCACCACTACATTATTATATATAATGATGGGGCAAAGCACTCAAAGGTATTTTGTCTTTGGGCTACTTTTCTTCCTTATCTTTAATTTCAACGAAATCACCAATACCCAAACGTGCCTTGTTGATGCAAGACGCAATCCAACCAATCAAGTAGGCAGAAGGCTCGCCTCCGTGTTCCATACCAATAGCATCCTCGATGGCATCGCAGGCATGAGAAGCTTCATGGCAACAAATCCCCATCCTCATAGAATCCTTGCTTGCAAAATTAATAAATGAACAAAGCTTCTTATTCGACTTTTCCCTAACTTCATCGTAGGTTATTGCGTTAGAATTAGAGAAATCAACCTTCAAAACCTCACCTTTTCTACCTTCAAAACACTTGTTAGCGTCCTCTTGGTTCATTCCAATAGCGACACATAACATTCTTGGATAGATAACAGGGTCGTATTCGTAATATCCTTTCTTCTTCATATCTCATCGTTTTTATGTTTTTCCCATCCATGCCTCGAAAAAGCATACCAAGTATCACAAATATCAAGAGCGAGAATGTAGCCTTGGTCAATACAAAAATCGCTATCAAAGCCTTCGATATGAACATACATCAATGCTATAGTATCATAAGGAACGCTACGACCTTCAAGGCAAGGATTTTTAAAATTCTTAGTCTTGTATAAACTTGTAACAATTGGCACTTGAAGAACGTCTGAAATATTCTCAGTGCTAATCTCTATCGACTTCTTAAACTTCTTCATATCTCAACTATTTCTGTTTTGATACAATCTCGATAGCAGACAATAACGTCTTTTCGCTGATACCATTTCCACTACCAACACCATCTTTCTCTATTCTTTCAAGAGATTTCTCAATAGAGCAAAAATCATCCTGAGAATTACTTATAAAGCCATTAAGTTCATCACTTACACTACTGATACCATCGTTGGCTATATTTTAATAATAGCACCAAGATGATCGAAACACTTGTCGATATAATCTTTTATCCTTTCTTCGTGCTCTATAATATCAACGCAGCTGGCGACTTTTGGATGTCCCCAGCTATCTTCTACGCACGCATAATAATCTCCTTTTTCATCGCTGTGTCTTTTGTCGGACACAGCTCTTAGACACACAAAATTGTCTCCATCCATTACTGCGTAAATACCCTCTCCGAATGGATATCGTTCGGCTTTTTCAACACCCGAATTACTTCCAGTTGCTTTAAAAGCAACCTTTCCTAAAACATTAACTCTAATCTCCATGTCTAAACTATTTATGTTTTAAAATATTACCACAAGCTAAGTTAGTTTTAAAAAGGAAATCTCTTGCAGGAATAACGATAGCTCCATCATCCCGAAAGCCTTCCGATTTACTTATCTGGGTATTGAATGGCCTCAGTATCGCATCCTGATCCTTTATCTCTACCAAAAACGGTGTTGGAGTATCATCCAATGTCTTCCACCATATATTCTTAAATTCATGAAGAAAGCATCCGGAATCTACCGATATAACCTCGTCAATAAGAAAGAATAAAAGGCCTTCCTCGATCATGTCACACATAGACCTGATTCTTTTTTCATATTTCCAAGAGTATCTACCTTTCATAAGCTCATTGTTTATGTAATCTACCAATATGCCACTTTGAGCAAACCTTGCATAAGTAAGGATGCCAGCCGAGTGCCTTCAGTTTTGGATTCTGGTTCAGAAACTCCCAAGCATCATCCTCCGTCTCGTAAGAAACCTTCGCCTTCCACGAGTGAACCTTTCTGGTCCAATGTTCAGGATTAGGCTTAAGCGGAGGAACCTTGTTCGGATTGTGATGTCTTCTCATATAGAACTTCCCTACACGACGCTCTTCCGATCTTATAGAACTTCTTCATTTCACGTCCTCAAACTTTTTGCGTATCTGTTCATGCTGAAAAAAAGAAAGTCGCCATCAGAAGCCTTCCACATCTTCTTAAGCCATTCGTTGTTGAGACGCTCTATGGTCCTCCTGATTCTGTCGCCGTAGAGAATTTCGAGCATCATCTTGTCAAAACCACCTTCCGGCTCAAAGCTCACGTCAAGCGTTATACTGTGATCCTTGTATCGGCAAGACGACATCTTGATGCCAGACTCGAACGCTTTGTTCACAACATTATGAATAGATCTGCGAATTCTGTCACCATCTCTAAAGACATCAGATATACAAAACACAAGTTTTTCACCCATAAGCTACAAACATTTAAATGAAACACTGTTCAACGTCTTGTTCGCTACAACCTCCTTTGTGCCGTACATTGTTCTCAGGCACTCCAGGACGTCATCACGAACGGAAGCCATGACCTCCTGCATCGAAGCGGCGGCCGGAACCATATTTTTCTCGGCCTTAAGTTCCGTGATACGGGAGATAACCTCCTTGACATATTCCTTTTCTATCATATTCATATAGATATTTAATCGTCTCCTTTGATAAAGCTCTCGGGTTCATCGTTGTCCTCCTCACCCTTACAAACCTCATTGATGAGGATATCCTGCTTCAGGTCCGCCTCCGTGACGCCAAACATCTGATAGGCATTGCCATCCTTCGTGCGCTTCTTGAAGAAACCGTACTTGGCCCACATATCCCTACCAAACTTGTTCATTGACGGAATATCCTTCTCGTCAACGTCGTTGATAGCGCAAAACCTGCGCATACACTCATAAAGCATGGTGGAATTGAAGAGATTGGAAACTTCGCCTTTTGCTTGAGCATCACTCCTTATACCGTAAGCGCGTATCCAGGCGTATATGGGCTGAGAGCCAAGAAGGGACAGGAGAAGTTGTTTGGCACTTCCTTCGGCGGCAGGGAAACGGTACTTACGCTTCCTCAACTCCTGCGCACCCCGCATGACCCAGTTGAACACTCCACTGAGCTCCCTCCTTATAATCTTACTCGAAAGCTCAGGGTCCTGGCGCTCCTTGGGTACGGTAACGTCAAAGCTGACATACTGTAAGCGTCTGATAAAACCAAGCGACGCGTCCTCTGGGAACGGAAGCTCATTGAGGTTAAAGATGAGGTACGGGATATTGTTGGCCTCAAGAACATTCCTGCCAAGCTCTCGCATAGGGACAGGCTCTCCGCTGACAAGCCTCTTGAACATGCCGGTGTTCTTCCTTCCGAACTTCCGCGGATCAGAGTCCGACGACCAGTTGAAGATGGCGTTCCTTATCGGATATCTGCCCCTCATTCCTTCATCACCCTCTGCGGTAAGGTCGGCATAATCCATCTTGCTTATCCTGTCCTTGCCAAAGAGGTTACAAGCCACATCAAAAATAACGCTCTTTCCGTTGGCTCCCGTACCTATAAGAAGCAGACACAGCTCTATCTTCGACGATTCCTTTCCCTCATACGGGTTGTAAGCCGTTCCGCGCTGTATCAAACCTAAACCAAGGAACATCTGTAGTATCATCCTCGATGTCCTGTCAGGGAGTACCTCATGGATAAAGTTCATCCACCTGTCACACTTGGCCTTCGGATTGAAGTCGTAAGGATGATAGTAGGTCACATGATAGTCAGGAGAAAACGGCATAACGGCAGGATTCTGCAAGCCTCTACCGAAATCCACAACACCATTGCTGAAAGCCACGATGTCAAAGGACGGATGAAGAATGTTGTAGCACTCTATGACGTCAATGAAAGACTTGTTCATTACAGTGCTGACACCAATCATCGGACTTATGGCGAGGTCAAGGAGCAACAGCTGGTAGGTCTGCTCCAAGACAATCCTTGGGACTGACTCGTATATCTTGCCATTGAAGATGTAATAGCTGCCCTTGTAATACTTTACAGGAGCCTTCTTGGCAAGCTGACGCATAGACCTCACGAACTGAGACTTCAGGATATTGTAAGTGTCAGAATTTACCCTGCCCCAAGAGGTAGAACGCAATGCGTCAAAACCAAACTCGCTTTGCCTCGTCAGATCCAGTAGCTGCGTGTGTAAAGTGTCTATAGCTAAACCATTTTCCATCTGTGTATAATAATTTTTCAGTTTCTGCGTTATTTTAACATGAAAGAACCCCTGTAAACAAAGGGACTTCGGTGGATTACGCACCACAAGTGGGCCTCACCTATATGCCCTATATAATAATAGGAATAATGCAAAAATAAGAAATAACTACATAATTATGCTAAAATACATTGTTTATGCGGTATATTTATACATTATTAACATTCAAAAGGTGGAGGATAAATATACATTTTACACTTCCAATAACAAGGGTAAGACCATAAAGTAAATTATCCTGACAAGACGCAAACAAAGGTGTTTGTATAAATATGCAATACGGAAGAAAAGTAAACTATCTTGACAGTTTGAGTTAACAAAAAAGAAAAAATTTTTTGTGTAAGGTGACTACGCCCCTGGGCTGCGCTCCCATAGAGGGGGGTGGGGTACTTTGGTAAATTATCATTACATATTCATTTGGTTTACTCCATATAAACCAAACCAAATTTCGCATTTTTGTTCCACGAATGTTAATTTCTGTTAATTTACAATACTACTCTTGTAACCCCCTAATACCCAACCACTTACGCCTGCATAATTATTCATCGCCTTTTGCATAAATATACCCTGTGAAACATCAAAACATATTACAAAGGACTTGACGTAACAAATTATTACAAAATTTCCCACTGGTTACTTATTAACACTTTAACACTCATACTTGTATATAATTACATATACGCAACCAAAAAGTAAAGATAATTTACTTTTGCGTCAAAGGTTAAAGTTATAAAGTGCTGTGTTATAGATAGTTACAGGCTTTTATCCATGTTAGATTTAACACTTTTTCTTTGGTAATATCAAAAAAAAGTTGTACCTTTGCAATACATAGAGAGATAAAAGGGGACGCAAGACAGCACACAACGTGCAGCACGTCCACCACTATTTTTTCAATTTTTCCCGTGTGTTCCGTGCGGTTTGTTAATAGAACGGAAAAACAACATGACAAACAATAAGTCAAACGTTGCTACTTATGTAGCAGAATGTAAGGAAAACGCAACAATCGTTGCGAGTCTTGAGGTATTGAACGATTACCGCAAAACGTTGCTCTCAGAGTGTACAGCGCCGGACGTAGTAGCAGCACGTAAGGCATTGGAAGAAGCAAGAAGCAAGTACAACAAGTTGGCAACCGCTTACGTGTTGAGTGAAGAAAGCTACTGCAACCTACAAACGGAGTGCGTACGTGCAGCCGTTAGCGAGTTTAGCCACACGCACAACGTTCCCCGTTTCTTTCAGTGGTTCAACGACAACGGAAAAGACGAGCAAACAAGCATTATCGATTCCGTGCAGCGTTTGGGCTCAAAACTGGCTTCTTTGCACACTTTATTTGCGAGTGGTTCAAAGGTTGCACGCAAACAGAAAGCGAGTGAAGACGACCTAACCGAACGTATCGCCCAACTGCAAGCCGAACTTGCAGCCTTGAGAGGCGAGAAGTAACAAGGTAGGGCGAAAGCCCTATCTTTACACCCTATCTCTTTCCCCACGGTGGACACAATAAAGCCGCCGTGGGATATTATACACCAAGTCCAGAGATTTGGCGCGGGCTGTCATGCCCTTATTTTTCCTATCACGTTTAAGCGTACATTTGTAGGGCGGTTGCTACATAAGGGAACAAAAACAGAGATTTTGGTATTATTCCAGAGAGGGAGAGAATTTCTCTTCTTCAGGGAGCTATTTACCAAAAAATCAAGAGAGCTATCCGGCAAACAAACCTGTAGCGATACAGGAAGGCGGGCGAGAAATCCCGTCGAGGGTAGCGAGAGAGCACAGAGCCGACACGATACCGAATGAGATGAGGCACGTGGATCAGAGCGAGAGCCGTAGCTGTGCAGTTATCGAGAGAGATGACGGACGGGAAAAATCATAATTCATATTCTATCGTCTGGCACACGTGGACGAGTTCCTAAAGTGCTGCGCACATTCATTACAGGGCGCGGGTGGTACAAATCTGTAATCGTGAGTAGTTATCGTTTATCTCACGTGAGGTATATCCAAAAGGTCTACGATACGTAAGTAGTTGTACGTATAGCTATATCGCTACACAAGTAGCGGACGTGTGGGAATTATTCCCATGAAAACGTGCGGAGAACGCTGAGGGGTTATCCGCTGGTGTCTTTCGAGATGCCGACAAGTCCTCAGAGGGTGACGAAGCGACACAATACGGTGTCGTGGGTGACAAGCGTGCACAATGAAAGTGTATCATCCTGGCAATGGCTGCGCATGGAGAGATCCGTGCGTGGCTCCTATTACGAACCATTTAAATTATTAGAATTATGAAAAAGATATTCACACTTTATCAGACAAACAAGGTTAATATTCTTGGTGGTTACATGACATACCACACATTATCAGAGGATTTTGATGCTCTTAATCCTAAGTGTGGCGTGAACACTATCACCGCCGTTACTATGGTAAACGCGAGGTGGTGGAATAATGGCAATCGCACCTGTTATTTGTGTGAGGTTTTGTCTAAGGGTGTAATTTACAGAGCCTAAAATCTCCCTACGCTTGTAGGGAACAATAACCAAAAAATTTTAGAGTTATGAGTACAATGAGAATAAAGTGCCTTTCCATGCGAGAGGTAGAGAGTGTCATTGCAGATGCTCAGGAGATTTTGAGTCATGTTGAATTCGGGTCACTGAAGAATGGTGTGCTTACATTATTCTGTGTGGCTTGAGCCTAAAAATCCGTAGCCAGTACGATAATTGTCGTGCGTGTGCTACGGAACAATCACTAACAAATTTTAGAATTATGACAGCAAGACAGATTATTTATTCAAGTACGATAATTGTGCTTGGATTTTTTCAGGCGCTTCCTGCGCTGTTGTGTTTGGCAAGTACGAATATTCCTGTAATTCTGCTTGGAATTATTTGGGGTGTTCTGCTTGGTAAGTTCTGGAGCAGTACGATAATTGGCAAGTGGTATTTCCGCGAGCTTTGGCGTGCTACACTCCGCTTGGAAAATCTCATGTTCCCTGAGGTGTGAGAGAGTTGGCAAGTACGAAAATTCTGCTTGGAAACATTTGGCTAAATTCTGCTTGGAGAAATTCAGGCAGTACGATAATTGACCAAGTTACAGAATTATGAGAAAGACAGAACTAAAGAACGTAAAGCGAGGAGAGTTTTTCCGCTTGACGAATTCAGAGAGCGCTCCCGTGTGGGTACGTGACGAATACAACAGAAGTAGCCGCAAATACGAGGGTTACAAATATGATGACGTGTGTCACTGGAGGGAGTTCAGCGGCACACGTATTGTTTACGTGGATTTCTGCTTTTGAAATCCTACAGCCTAAATACTGCCTGTTCCGTGGGCAGTACGATAATAACCAAAATATTAGAAATATGAACTTTAAGACATTTAATTTAGTCGACAAGATTAACGCTACAGGGTTGGATAATACTAAGTGGAATATTTATATACACTTGGATGAAACAGACACGAAGGAATTTTACGGAACAAGAGAGAGCTACAGGCTCCATCCTGGAATTTGGATTAGCGTTGTTGAGGAAAAGAACTGTGATTTTCCTTTCCGTGACCTTTGCAAGCCCGATCATGTTGTAGACATTGACGAGCGCTATGTTATCTTATTCTACGAGGTCGATTAGCCAAAATGTGCTCAGGCATTTCCCTGGGCATACTATGTAAAACCAATTTAATGTTAGAATTATGCAAGACAGGAAATCACAGAAGAATTTTGAGCGTGCTCTTATGCACGAGATGGAAAAGATCAAGATTGCAGCACGTCAGTGGTACAGCAACAACGCGAAGGGCTACAGGGATTATCGTAGCAGGAAGGCTATTTCTAAAAGCTTCTCTGAGATTGCAGTATTGTGCATGAGCTGAAATGTGCGTGGCGGTTGTCACGCATACAATTCACCAAAAAATGTAGAATTATGAAACGGAAGAAAAAACTAACGGGCTACGTTCTTGTAGATCCGTTCGATGGTGCAATCTTATGTCAGTATCCAGTAGGACCGTGTTTTGACAGAGATTGCATTTCTGCGAAGATGGAGGCTATTCATGACGCAGAAGAAAAAAGGATAAAGGGTTGTTGTATGGAGGTTTACGGATGTATTAATAATACGTATTCTGACGGAACAAGAATTTATCCGCACGATTAGCCAAAATTGGGCAGTACGATAATTGCGCTGCCTGCTATTAACCAAAACATATTAGAATTATGGAAACAGTAAGAGTAACTGACAGACACGGAATAGAGCGAGAGTGGGATATAGTCACAGAGAGATGTGTAGGATGCTGCTTTCACGGATTGATGGATAGCAAGATTCATTGCTGCCCTCATAATATTGCGTGCGGTTACAAGTAGTCAAAACGGCGGGGCACGTCCTGTGTCCTGCTTCTATTATTAACCAAATACATTAGAATTATGACACAAGCAGATGTTAATTTTCTACAGGCACTTGTAGAGTCTCACGAGCAAGTTATTGCAGCAGACTGCAAGAGACGTAAATTAAGCAGAGAAGTTTATAACAGGCGTGTATCTAAGAGCGAGAAGAGAGCGAATAAGATACTTCGTGAGATGATGTGCCGCTAAACAGGGTAGAGCTATTGTTCTACCTACATAATAACCAATTAACGAAAGAATTATGGAATATTTAAAGACACAAGAGTATCATACACGTATTGATGTGTATTTTGATGGAGAAAAGTATGTATTCATCAACGCGTTCCACGGATGTGTGGCAGTTGCGAGAAGAGAAGGACTCGTAGAGTTCACTAATGACGGATACAAGGCTCACGTCAAGTTCAAGGTCGAGAAAACGAGACGCACCATCAGTAAGAGAACTATAGATGGCGCTATCAGTAAGATGGAGAACAAATACATGAGCACTATCGTTGAGTATGAATGGGAGGAGGTTGACAGAGATGACTTGCCTTATGCCGTGAGCGTAAAAGTAGAGGAGCGTTAAGCCAAAAATCCTGCGTGGAGACACGTAGGAGCAATTAACCAAAACTAAACGAATATGAGAAAAAGAAGTTACAAGACCATACGTGGTCTAATGAGACAGAAGCTTTATGGATTCCTCTCTGTTAGCGACATCCTTAATGGAACGTATTATCACAAATATGGATGGCATCAGAAATTCGTACTGACAGACGATGCGTTGAGAGAGTTTACAGATGGTATCTGCGGTACTCTTAATATGAAAGACAAAGATTACGTTTTTGACAACGTAAGATTTGGCAGGATAAAGAACTGTGGCATCCTGGAAAGAATCGGCGTCGAATTGTATAGCGGCAAGTTGCACTACACGTATATGGCCGGTCAGTACTATCCGTCAGAAGCCCGTTATGTAAGAAAGCTTCTGAGATGTAAGTAGCCTAACAAGGTGCGCCCATGTATGAGCGTGCCTTCTATTGTTTAACCAATATTTTTGAATTATGGCAAGAAAAGGCAAGACACTTGAGCAGCAGTGTAAGTATTACAACTGCGAGGATTTCGTTAGAGATGTAATGTTATATCATTACAACTGCGGAAACAAGAAAGGTATGGTAGAGGACTACAAGGAACTCAACATGGAGGCAAGACAGATTGCCGCCCAACAGATTTTTGAGTCCGGCTACCCACCTGTTATACAGGACATCATTACGCTTCTTATGTTCGGTTAGCCAAACCAATCCTCACTCTCACGGGTGGGGATTTCTATTAACCAAACAGATTGAAATATGAAGAAAATTGAGATTACGAGAGCTGGCATGGGCGAAAAGTGCCCAAACCCTAATTTTAAAAAGCTGTTGGCAGTCGGTATGATTACCGCTTGCCAGAGATGTCCCTACTTCGTAAGATACGATGGAGATACTATTTTGTGTGACTATTAAAAAGTAAATTATGGCAAAGGAAGTTTATGCGCTCTATCGCACAGACAACTGGAATACATACGCAAGCCGCGAATTACTTGTTGTAGCAGGTAGCATCAGAAGATGCTGTAAGGTAGCCAAGGACGACGGAGCAACAAAAAAGCAGGTTGAGGGTTTGCGTGGTTATCACCACCAATCCCAGTGTACCAATGGAACCGATCACGAGTACGACATTGAAGCGTACACGCTCAATGAGAGTTTAATCAGCTAAAATCCCCACAATAATGTGGGGAACCATTACGAACCAAAAACAATTAGATTATGGAATCAAGGATTAATGCAGCAAGAAAACTGCTTCCACTCTACAACTGCATGGAGGTAAGAAAAATAAAATTATCCACACTTTACAGACGTTTATACAGATTTGGCGACGTTTGGAGATGTAGTGGCGCAGGGTACGACTACACCGTTTGAGCTGAAAATTTCTCCACTTGCATGTGGAGATACAATTATAAACCATTTAAATGATATTAGATATGAGCTACGAATTTGCAAAGAAGGAAATCGGTGATTACAGAATCACGGTTTTTCAGGATGAGGATGCCGGATGCCCTTGTACCGACTTGGATTTGGCAGGAGTTTACTTCTGGGATTATCAAAACTACGGATACAACAGAAAACTTTCTCGTAATTGCAGCAGCGAAGTTGGCGCTGAGAATGCAGAGGATGCTTTAAAACGGCTCGTCTGCAAATATGTGTCACAAAAGAAGATTATCGACTACATCAATAGCGAAAATGTCGAAAGCTTCCGTATGCGCTACGACAAGTCTGACCACATGTGGTATTTTGAGAATCTGTACGACGGGAAGTGGTACAACCACGAAGAGTTTTGCCCGAGCGACTTGAAGAGATTCGACAATAGAGAGGAGCTTTGTGATATCCTCGAAGAGGATGATTTTACGTATCTCCTGCATGATTGCAAGGATATTGCATTCTACGAGTGGTCTTCCTGTGGATATTGTCAGGGAGATTATGCCAGCGGATATGCCTACTGCGACAAGGAGCGCTTCAAGGAGATGGTAGACACGAATACCAAAAACTGGAGAAAGCGAGCCTTGGACTTATTCGAGGGAGAGGTCAATGATATCGGCATGTGGATGTGGGGTGACGTAAAAGGATACGTCCTTGAAAAGAAACGTCCGTTCACTAAATTGTACGACGACGGAGATACCTCTGAATCCTATGACTGGGAGCAGATTGATTCATGCTGGGGAGAGTACTACGAAGATGCTGATGACCTCATCGAAGAGGTTATCAAAGAGCACGGCTTACAGCCGAAAGATGCAGCCTAACCAAGGGGAGCTTGCACGCTCCTCTTACTATTAACCAATAAATTATTAAGAATTATGGCATTACAATGGAATTGGAAAGACAAGATGGGTAAACTCACCATCAGACAGAAAGGAAAGAAGTACAACGTAAACATTTACTCCGGAAATGCTCTTGCTGTATTTGTATATGAATATACAGACGGCGGAAAGGAGATGTACTCGTTGTATGATTTCTTTGCAGACAAGAAACACGTCAGTAAAATTATCAGTAATCGTAAGAAGTTGATAGGCGACGATGTTGTCAAGATTGAGTTGAATCTCTGGTACAAATCAGCGAGGCAGCTTCTTACGTATCTCGTCAAGAACGGGTACAAGGTTGAGTGTTATTACAAAGAAACTAAATCCGAATAATCATGAAGAGATATTATGTATCAGTCACAGAGACTTTAAACAAGGTAGTCAGCGTTGATGCCGAGAGTGAGGCTGACGCACTGGAACAAGTGGAAACGGCATACAACGATTCCGTTATCGTTCTCGATTCTAACGATTACTGCGGCAAAACAGTAGAGGTTGAAGATGATCAGGGATTCTACGCCGAATACGAAAAAACGTACGGCGAGACTTATCAGCACATCGACTAAGCCAAATAGGGAGAGCAATCTCCCCACCAATAACCAAAACATTACGAATATGAAAATAATAAAAAAAGGAAACAAGGAATATCAGATACGATTTATTCCTGAATCTGGCTACCCTGCAACAGATACGGAACGAGGTTCTTCTATTGTAGAATTTACATGCACCACGTTCTTAAATAACTATCCTGTCTGCCAGAAAAGTGGCACAAAAAGAGTGTGGTTTGATAAAGATGGAAATGTGTATAAAGGGAAAAAGTCAGATACTATATGGTTTAATTATTACAACGCCTAAAAAGAGAGGGCAGCTCCCTCTCACTATAACCAAAACATTAAGAATTATGAACAACGTAAGATTTATTCCAGGATACTATGAATGGCATCTCGTTGATGAGAAAGACAACGTGCTTCTCAACATTCCAGATGGTATCATTGACGATTGCGAGACAAAGGCTGATTTGGATTTCGTTATAGGAGACATTCCAAGACAGGCATTGAGAGCAGTCGAAGAAGGGGAAGAGCTCTATGGATGTGACGTAAGCAAATACGTCAGCGACATAGATGATGACAACGTAACCAAGCTCATGATTGACACCTTATCTGAATTTCTTGGATTAACAGCCTAAAAGCCGTCGAAAGACGGTACTTCAAACCAAAATAATTAGAATTATGAATGAAGACAAAATCCTAAGTATGTTCTTTGAGCCTGAGCGGTGGCAGTACGCTATCAGCAAAGGCATTGACAAGGACATGAACAAAGCAACCCTGTATCAGCTCACAACACCAGAGGCTCGTCTTATTATGTATGAGAGGATTAAGAGCGGAAATTACAAGATAATGCCGCCACATACAGCCAAAATTCCGAAAGACAACGGAGATTTCCGTACTGTCTATGTGAATGAGCCTGTAGACAGAATCCTTTTAAGCATAGCAAACGACCTCTTGTTCGAGCTGATGCCAGAGATGGTGCATCCACGCTGTACGTCGTACCAGAAAGGTATCGGCTGCGGTCGTGTGGTGCAAGATGTGTCTCGGA
>OGKS01001096.1_pt1 | contig 13699 bp, 11 predicted proteins | sample 1572491 | NCBI WGS metagenome assembly OGKS01 (sample SAMEA2582153, study PRJEB24529) | metagenome | biome: Human gut stool | place: China | collected 2011
TGTGTTGAGGCTTATTGGGTGTTATCGCTTCATCTATAACTGTTAGTATTGGGTTTGCTTTGGCTGATAACACCATTCTCAAATCATTGCTTGGAATATTCAACAGACTTCTTATTTGTGACATTGTATTAATATTTAGTTCAAACCTTGTTTTTGCTTTTTGAAAGTAGGATAATATATAATCACGATTAGAAACGGCATTCAGAAAATTTGAATTAGAGACCCCTTGCATTTCCTTTGCCTTGTCGTAAATAACTAAACGCTCTTTATAGCGAGTTGTTGAAACTACTTTTTCAATAACCAAACCTCCTTTATATCCTTTGACTATCCATTTCTGATTATTGCTAATGTTTGGGCGTATGTTTGAGACGATAGTTTTAATGTCGGCTGTTGCTATATCTTTCGTAACATCACATTTTGTAACGTAGCTGTTATTAATGATAGCCTCAACATCAATAGTGCAAACTCCTAAATGATTGATATTGTAAAGGCATTCTCTAATTGTGTCTTTGTTTATTAATTGTGGGTATTTCTCCAACAGAATTTTACCTGTAAACTCTAATACAAGTTCTTTATGTTGATAATCTATCATTATAATGAGTGAAAAAGGGGATTGTTGTTGATATTTACAATAAATGACTTGATTATTCTTGGCATTTACTATAAATTTTTCATTATTAATGTTACAGACATATTTAATATCAGAAATTATTTTCATTTTGTCAAAGTTAATCATTAAATATATAAAATATGATTTTTATTTTCTTGCATAATAGCAAGTTTTGTCACCTTGAGAAGTGGTGATAATCTTAAAAGGTAGGTGTTTTTAGCCTACCTTTTTGTCTGTTGGTTTGTCTGGTACCGTTTGCCAATAGTTTTTAAGTCCATTGCTTATGTTTTCTCTATGCGTAAATGATTTACTACGCCCCTTCATACTTTGGCTTATTTTTGCCTTTGTTTGGTCTGATAATTGTCTATATTCTCTCATAGTTTGTATTATTATATATATAATAAATATAGTAAAGTTTAGAAAGTTTATCAAGTTTGGTTAGTTTTATTTTGAAAAAAATATTTTTGGGGAGAAGTACAAAACTAACGGTTTCATCCCTACTACACTTAGTAATGGTTTGTATATTAAGTGATGGGATACGGTCTTGAATGAGCTGTATAACTGTTAGTTATGACATTTGTAAAGATTAAATCCATACTGAATGCTTTTTCACACCGTAGTAATGGGCGATTTTTTAAGGCTTTTCACCTCTTGAAATACACTCTTGGTCCGTCTCCATAGCTCTATCACCTACATAATCTTGATAATCATCTATTGTAAACACACTATTATATAGTTTCTCAGTTTTTAGAATACTACATTCTTTGTGAGCCTCAGCAAGTTGTTTCTTCAGCTCATAATTTTCAATAGCTTTATTTTCATAGTCGTTTAACGAAACGCTGCTTTCTTTTAGACCATCCGACACTTTACTTTGTTGCACATCATTGTTGATTATATTTGATACTGAAGAATAGTGCGCATTTATACATTCTATTTTCTTTGAAATGTCACGTTCTTGATCGCATTTTAAATAAATCTTATCAATCATGGAATTTGAAGTATGTCCAACAATGCTTCTTATCAATTCCTTATCCATACCGTCATAATATGCCATTGTAATAAATGTGTGCCTACTATCATAGATGTTTATTTCTTCTGAAAGTAATACATCATCTTTCTTTTTTATAGCTATAATTTGTCCATTTTTCAAACCGACAAAAGTTCTTGTAACGGTAATTTTATCTTCAAAAGATGAGTTCTTAAAAATCTTATGCAGAGTCTTGTTCAAACGCCCTATTTCGTTTGCTGACAATTTTAATTTTCCGTTAACTAATATACCTTTTATCTTTGTGTAATGAAATCCGTTTTTATATTTATCATATATCCTTCTTACTCTATCATCTACTAATGGGACTATTGCAGGAACACCTGTCTTGTTTCTGTATAATTGTATATTGTTATTATTCCATTTGATAAAGTTTTCGTCCCAAATCTTTGCCAAGTCTCCTTCTGAAAGTCCGGTTAAACACAGAAAGGCAAAAATATCTCTAACCTCATTTTCTAAGTCTGTTTCAAAGTTGTAATCAAGCAATTTTGATATAGTCTCTTTTGGTAAAGCGATATTAACAGACTGTTTTTCTTCTTCGCTTCTCGTCTCTTTTATTTTATGAAAACGTCTGCTCCATTTGTTCTTATCATAATCAGAAAGATAATCATGCTCATCTGCATGGTTTAGAAGAAAGTAGGTGTTATCTATTTTATCATTGAACGTTCGTATTTGTAAATCATTATTATTTGCCAAATTACAAGCATACTTATATAGCATATCTTTCGTTATGCTTTTCCATTCCAATGGTATTGATTCGGCTTTCATGAATGAAATTATTTCATCCATAATCTTCTTGTATTTATTTCGTCTGCTTTCTGATAACTCATAAATGAGTCCTCTAAATTCACTCTCAAAAGAGCCTTGTTTCATATTTCTTCTTGTAGCCATGCCTTTATTTAATTTTCTTTTTAGCACCTCGTAAAATTCACTCTCAATATCTTCAACGTTGCAAATATACTCCTTGAAATCGTTGTAGTGTTCATAAATTATGTTAATTCTTTTGTTGACAATTTTGTTGTTAGCATTATCCAACTTTGAAAAGCAATTTGAAATTATGGCCATTTGTTTATCTTTATTCCACTGAGACGGAATAATTTTGACACCTGTATTAATCTTATATTGTCTGCCTCTAAAAAATACGACAGCATAAATAATAGTCTTTGTTTTTGCCTTTGGATTGCAAAGGTTGAAATTGACTTTTTCAGGAAGAAAAATTTGTTCGTCCATCTTATGATTACTCCTTATGATTAAGCGTTAATATTAAAAATCATGCTTATTCAGTGGTATTTACATCATAAAACGTTGATATTCAATATCTAAAAAGGCGTTATTTTTATATCGTAAAACGTAACTGTACGCTTTGGTTTTGACTTGTTAGAACTTCGCAAACTCTATGGATTGTCAAAAACAAAGCAACGGGAACGCCTCATGGGATGTATTGTATACAGCCCTCATTGGCTTCGGACGGCTCTGCCGCTCGTTGTCAAGGAGGGTGAATTATATACTTAGGCTTTCGACGTTGCTCGTTTCGACAATCCGGGCAATGCTAAGGCCTTAACAAGTGGAACGAGTGACAGGACTGGCTCCACGTTTCTTATTTCTGTATATGGAAAACCTAATAAAATAACAGACCAATCAGGGAGTCGTTGGTTTATTTGTACAACAACAACGATGAAAAAATTTTGTTTATTGATTGCTCTGTTGATGTCAATACAATTAGCATCAGCACAACGAAAGACAGTCATCGTAGAAACACCTACAAACCAAGTCCAAGATGATGGAATGGTATTGAAGCGTAAAGTAGCAATTGGGCGTTTTTCAAATGAGACCCAATATGCTAAAGGCATTTTCTACGACAAGGAAAACGATCCTATGGGAAAACAAGCTTTGGACATTCTTTCTACAAAGCTAGCTTCTTCGGGAAAATTTATTCTTTTAGAACGTAGTGACCTTTCGACTCTCTTAGAAGAATGCCAGAAGAATGGTGGAGGTTCTGCTACTATAGGAGCTGACTACATGATTATTGGCTCCATTACAGAATTTGGTAGAAAAAATACTGGTAAGAATGGAGTCTTCTCTTCACAAAAGACCCAAACAGTTGAAGCTGCTGTGGCTATTCGTTTAGTTGATGTTTCTTCAGGACTAATTATATATTCGGATGAAGCAAAAGGAAGTGCAGAACTTACAACAAAAACAACAATGGGTGTTGGAGGTTCAGCAAGCTTTGATGCCACGCTGAGTGATAAGGCTATTTCAGAGGCTATCGGTCAACTTGTCGAAAATATTATCAACAAATGTACAAATAGTCCTTGGAAAACATACATCATTTCAAGTGATGCCGACGGTACGCTTATAGCTGGAGGAGCAAGCCAAGGTATCAAAGAAGGTATGAAATTCGCCATCAAAACTAAAGGCAAAAAGGTTAAGAATCCACAGACAGGAATCATGATAAACCTCCCAGGCAAACAGATAGGTACAGCTACTATACTCTCTACTGGCGGTGACACTCCCGAAACAGAATATTCGTTTGTTAGTGTGGATACCTCAGAACCCATAAATGAATCCACAATGAATAATTATATAATTGAGCAAATGAAATGAAAAAGTTAATAACTCTATTATTCGTCATTCCTCTCTTACTGATTGGATGTCGCGCCCATCTTCCCGTTGCACAAGAAAGTGGAAAAGAAGACATTGCTTACCTTTTATTTGTCAGTTCGAATGAATACGCAGGGAAAAGTGTTGCAGTGAAAATTGATAACAATGTTCCATTTACCGCAAAAGTTGTGAAGAATTCGAAAGCAAACAGACGTGGTTCTCAATACGGCATTGCTGTAGGAACAAGAAACTTAACAGTATCTTATAATGGTAAAAACATCTATCAAAAGAAGATATTCGTATCAACCCAAGAAGTTAAACAAATAATATTACCATAATGAAAAAGTTAATTCTATTAGGAGCTATAATTGGACTTTTTGCCTCATGCGGCTCAACCAAATCCTTATACTCATGGTACAACTATGAGGATGCTACATACCAGTACAACAAAAAACGTACAGATGAGTTAAAGGTGAAGATGATGGATCAATATCTCAAACTCATCCAAAAACAGAAAGGCTCGCGTAAAGCTGTTCCTCCAGGACTTTATGCAGAATATGGGTACGCTCTTTACATGGGCGGAAAGAAAGAAGAAGGTTTGAATTATCTTAAACAAGAGATGAAACTTTATCCCGAATCTGAGACTTATATTTCAAGAATCATTAAACAGCTAGAAAAATGAAACAGATATTAATGCTTGTGTTAACGGCAATTGTTGTTGTCTCGTGTTCTTCGACAAAAACAATGGGTGAACAATATCCGGCTATGTATGAAGAAAAGCCTGTAACAATCGCCATTATGCCTCCTATAAACCAGACTACGCATGCTGAGGCAAAAGACTATTTTTACACGACAATGTACCTTCCTCTATGTGAGAAAGGATACTATGTCTTTTCTCCGTATTTAACGATGGAGATGTTCCAACAAGAAAGTGCATATGATGCAGAAAACTTTTTGGAAGGTGACCTCTCTATATTCCGCAAGGTACTGGGCGCTGATGCAGCAATGTTTACAATTATCAAAGATTGGAAACGTAATAACGTTGGTGGAAAACTAACGGTTGATGTTGAATACATACTTCGCTCTACTAAGACTGGGCAAACACTTTACACACGCGAAGGCAACATCAAGGTAGACACAAGCGTAAATGGTGGTAGTGGTGGTTTCGGGGCTATAGTTGGTCTCATAGCAACTGCTGTTAACACAGCTGTCACAGACAAAGTTATTGCAGGAAGAAAATGTAATGCATACGTATTAACAGATTTACCTGCTGGCAAATACTCCGAGTTTTATGAAAAAGATTCAAAGAATCCTGCTGGCAAAAAGTTAATTAAGGCAACTGTAAAATAATTGCTGACCGATACAAATTTGTATTACAAAAACCTCGGTGGAGACTCATGTCCACCGAGGCTACTTATAGAAGACATTACTTTAGCGTAATATAGAGGAACCTACTGTAATCCTAACTAAAAATGATCTTAACAATATCTTTACGCATTATAATAGAACAAAAAGAAAGCTAATAGAGGGATATATCGTGATAAGGTAACTTTCTTAAATATTATTATTCAAGTAAATCTTTCCCTTTTTTGCTGAGTATATACTGCTGATGCCTACTTGTAGGTTTTTCTGGAATTGTCATCTGTAGAACTCCCATTTCAAGTAATTTGTCCAAATATTTGCGACGTTTTTGTTTATATGAAATATTATCAACGCCTTCCAACATAATCTGAGCGGAAACCGCACTTCGTGATTTAAGAATGCATACTGCTAAATGTTCAACCTCTATCTTGGACATATCTTGGACACATCTTGGACATTTTACCATCAAATTTATCGTGATACGCTGTATATCGGTTCTTCTGATAGTATTGTCATCTTGGACAAAATCTTTCCTACATGGGATATCTATCAAGAAATAGCTGCGTGATTCATCTGTTTCTATTGTCGCTTTAGGTGAACCATTCTCTAACAGCTTCTTCTGAATGGTCGGAATGCCAGTAGCTCTACCTTCTGTAAGATCCAACTCTTTCAGAAACTCACCCAATCTACGGTTTCTGTATCGACGTGAACGAAGTGATTTTGCTTCCTTGATAGACTCTAAACTAATAGAACGATCAGGACCAGAATAACTAAGAATGCTTATCTTATCCGGTTCTACGGTTATTTCAACAGGTTCACGTTCTTTATAATCGCGATGATACAATGCATTCACAACAGCCTCTTCAAGTGACTGAAAGGGATAATTATACACCTTTATAGACTTCTCATTATCGGCTGGCTTGATGACCCGTTCCTTTATAATATTCGTACGCAAATAATTAAGCGTATCTCGTATCATCATTGGTACAGGTCCAGTAATTGCTGGTATTTCAATGAAATTGTCCGGATTATTTTCTCTTCCTTCTGGGAATACAACTATTTCCACACGTGATACAGGGAAGAATTTCTCAGGTCTTTCTGCAAACATCATAGCAGCAACATTTTTAACCAATCGTTTCTCCTTTGGTCCATCAAGTAGCTCCATCTGTTCTAGAATTTTTCCCATATCAGATGTAAAGTCAGCTTTTGCAAGCTTACTACCAACAGAGGCTAAATGGTTCTTTACCAATAAAGGTGAAATGTCATCAATATCTATATTCTCATTACCACGATCATCGTAAGGCACTCTATTGGCCATATCACGAAGCCTATCAAGATCTTCTCCTTTAGCTTCAATTGATGATGTTCCATAACGGATATAGAATACAGGCTTCTTAAGTTTTGCTGTAACATCAGCAGGCACAGTATATGGACGATTATGCCCAGAAGTAACCCATATAACAAGTATCTTCCGTTCATCTATTTCTTCTACTGATATTCTTGGATAATATATAGGATCCATCATTGTGTTGAATTGAAGCATCTCACGCTGAATTTTATCCAGTTGATTATCTTCTAATCCCTTAACGGGACGAACAGCAACTCCGTTTTCCTCTTCAACACCAACAAGTATGTAACCTCCACCAAGGTTATCTATGTCATTGGCGAAAGCGCATATAGAATGATATATCGAAGAAGGATTCCATCCCGCCTTAAATTCTATTCTATTTGACTCAACCTTTTGCTTACTTAGCAAATCTTCTATGTTAATAGGTATTGCCATATATCTTATGATTACTTTGTTACTTAATATTCATCGTTATTTCAGTTTTCTTAGAGTCCAAAGTTACATCATTTATCCCAAAAAACATAAAGGACTGAAGGAAAATCATAATTTTCTCTGCGTTTAGAATAATTTTTAGTTGACTTTCGACACTCTTAGAAGAATGCCAAAAGGATGGTGGAGGTTCTGCTACTCATCTTAATAGGGAATATGGGGAAAAGGCTCTTTATATAATAAAAACGGAACGGCGGACTCCCGTCCGACGCGCAAGTAAACAAAAGAAGCGACATAACGCTAATGTGTTGTTTCTGCTTGTGCGTCGGACGGGAGTCCGCCGTTCCGCTTAATTGTTTGTGCTGGCTATAGCAAGAATGCCATAGTTAGCCCAGCATACCGCTCCCCTCCCTGCGGGGGAGGGGCAGGGGGGGGGGCTTTCTTTATTCATTTTCGCCCGAAATCGGCAGGCACTTCGCCCCACTTGCGCGTCTCCCACTTCACCAGATAGTTGTTTATCTGATGCGTGCGGAGCCATGTCTCGGCGCGGGCGATTATCTGATAGAGGGGTTCGGTTTGCGGTGTGCGCTCCAGTTTGGTCTTGCACTGTCGCTTCTGAACCCACAGTATGGCGTTGTGCGAGTCGGAGTAGATGGTCTTGCCTGTAATGCCTTGGCGGTCGAGCAATGCAAGCGCGTGTACAATGGCGAGAAATTCGCCTATGTTGTTGGTGCCGTGCATCGGACCGAAGTGGAACACCTGCGCTCCGGTGGCAAGGTCGATGGCCTGATATTCCATCGGACCCGGATTGCCGGAGCACGCTGCGTCCACCGCCCAGGCGTTGGCCGTCACCTCCATGGGCAGCGGCAACACCGTGTCGTGGCGGTAGTCGGGAGGATTGAGTGTGTCCATAAGGCTACATTACATGCGCTCAGGCACCTCAATACCCAGCAATGCCATGCCGTTCTTCAGCGTCTTGCCAACGTTCTGGGCCAGTACCAGACGTACAATCTTCTCGTCCTCGGTGTCGGCACCCAAGATTGAGTAGTCGTGATAGAACTGGTTGAATGCCTTGGTCAGTTCGTAGCAATAGTTGGCAATACCGCTCGGTGAGTAGTCCTTGCCAGCCTGCTCTACGGCAGCACCAAACTCGTTGAGCTTCTGTATCAGCTCTATCTCCTTCTCGTTGAGAGGCATGTTGTCGCCCAGCTGTGCCGGAATGGCGATGCCCTCAGCCTGAGCCTTGCGCAGGATTGAGCGTATACGGGCGTATGTATACTGAATGAACGGACCCGTGTTGCCATTGAAGTCGATTGACTCTTCAGGATTAAACAGCATGTTCTTGCGTGCGTCTACCTTGAGGATGAAGTACTTCAGCGCACCCATACCTACGATGCGGGCAATCTCGTTGCGCTCCTCTTCGCTCATATCCTTAAATTTGCCCAGCTCCTCGCTTGTCTGCTTGGCGTCGCCAATCATAGCTGCAATGAGGTCGTCGGCGTCAACTACGGTTCCCTCGCGGCTCTTCATCTTGCCGTTAGGCAGCTCAACCATTCCGTAAGAGAAGTGTACAAGTTCCTTGCCCCACTTGAATCCGAGACGGTCGAGAAGTATTGAGAGCACCTGGAAGTGATAGTTCTGCTCGTTGCCAACGACGTAGATCATCTTGTCGATGGGGAAGTCGTTGAAGCGCATTTCGGCTGTTCCGATGTCCTGAGTCATGTATACGCTGGTGCCGTCAGAGCGCAGCAGCAGCTTCTGGTCAAGACCTTCGCCTGTGAGGTCGGCCCAAACAGAGTTGTCGTCCTTGCGGAAGAAGAGGCCCTTAGCCAAGCCTTCCTCCACCTTCTTCTTACCAACAAGATAGGTGTTCGACTCATAGTAAATCTTGTCGAAGCCTACGCCGAGAGCCTTGTATGTCTCGTCGAATCCGGCATATACCCAGTCGTTCATCTTCTTCCACAAAGCGCGAACCTCAGGATCGTTCTGCTCCCACTTAACGAGCATCTCGTGAGCCTCCTTGATGAGTGGCGATTCTTCCTTAGCTTTCTTCTCGGCAGCTTCCTCGTCCATTCCTTCTGCCATGTACTGAGCTTTCAGAGTCTTCACTTCCTCGCGATAGTGCTTGTCGAAAGCTACGTAGTAGTCGCCGATAAGGTGGTCGCCCTTCTTTCCAGAAGTCTCAGGTGTCTCGCCGTTGCCGTACTTCAGCCATGCGAGCATCGACTTGCAGATGTGGATGCCACGGTCGTTTACGATATTGGTCTTCACCACCTTGTTGCCGTTAGCCTCCATAATCTGTGCCAACGACCATCCGAGCAGGTTGTTGCGAACGTGTCCGAGGTGGAGCGGTTTGTTGGTGTTGGGCGATGAATATTCAATCATCACGAGCGGAGAGTTCTCAGTTACGGGCTTCTCGCCGAACTTCTCGTTGGCGTTCATCTCGTTGAGCAGTCCGAGCCAAGCCTTCTTGTCAATGACGAGATTGAGGAATCCCTTCACAACATTGTAGTCGGCAATGGCCTGGCAGTTGTCCTTGATGTACTTGCCGAGGTCCTGTGCTGTGTCCTCAGGCTTCTTGTGCGAAATCTTGAGGAATGGGAACACTACGAGAGTGAGGTTGCCCTCAAACTCGCTTCTGGTCTTCTGCAGCTGCACCATCTTCTCAGGCACGTCCTGACCGTAAAGTTCTTTCACCGCAGCTATTGCGGTAGCGACGATTTGCTGTTCTATTGTCATGATTTTATTCTGTTTTTATTCAATTATAAATAATGTGCGGGCGTTTTGTTTGCAAAGTTACGCTTTTTCTTTGATATGGCTCTTGTGTAAGAGTATGATTTTAGCACACAATCACTTTACAACAACCTTTCGCACGCTTCCGTCGGAGTATCTTACGATGTTGATGCCGCGTTCGGGCTTCAGCAGTCGTCGGCCGTCGATGCTCATGCGCATGGTCTCGCGTGCAGCGTTGGCGCTTGTGCCTGCAATGCCGGTGGGTCGCTGGCGCGGAGTGATAATGATGGGGTTGTCGTCGTAGCCCTCCGTAAGGTGCAGATTGGTGATACTGCTCACCTCGGTTGATGTCTCGCCCGTCCATCCACACTGCTGCAGCACGCCTGACTGAATGCGTATGAAGTCGGCATGGTCGAGGTGCTTGGGGTTGCCGTCGCTGTCTACCGCCCAGTCGAGGTCGAAGGTGGTGTACACGTTGTCTGAGTTTGGTGCTGCGTCGGCGTAGCCATATGAGTCGGCTGCATAACGATAGCTCACCCAATATTGCGGATTGTCGGGGTCGGAACCGTCGCCACCGTAGTTGACAGCATTGTCGGGCAGTCGCGCTCCACGAAATGTTATCTGGTCGTTTTCTTCCCATGCGGGCCAGTACGACTGTTTGTGATATACATTCTTTGGTTGCCAGCCCTCTGCCGTCTGCTTGCTGCCGTCGGGATTGGTCCACGATGCTGTCCAACGGATGTAGTTGTCGATGGTGATATATGGCGTTTTGATTTCGCCAGTTTCTACAGTCGGCTTGTAATAGGTTATCTCGAAACGGTGCATCTCGGTGGTGTAGTATTCCGAACCAGCCAGTTCGTACCACTCAGCCGTCTCGGGTGACGAGCCTACTCCAACGTACACGATGCCCGGTTCAACCGAACCTCCTATTGTGGCATCGCCATACTTGGGGTCGTTTGCAGAATAGAAAGCATTGCCAAGAATGCGTATGTCAGAGCCTTTGCCGTTCTTTATGGGTTGGTCGAGAGCCACGGTGATGTAGCCTCCGGCTGCGCCGAGACACACGAGGTTGCCATCCTCCAACTGCTCTTCGCATGCCTTCAGTCGCTCTTCTGCCGACATTGTGTTGTTGATTTCGGGGAGTTTATTGGTAAACTGGCCCGGTGCGGGGCAATATTCGAGCACCTTAACTGTCTGTTTGGCTTGCGCCGATGCCGTCACTACAACCATAATGAGTGCGGCAAGAAGTATTGTCAATCGTTTCATATTCTGTTTTTATATTGCTAACATATTGCTTTACATTGCTATTATTCTGCTCGGATTTACTCCGCGTAGCAGGTATCTGTTAAGTTGCTTGCCCTGGCGGTCGAACTCGTAGACGTATCCGTTGGTGGCATACGAACGTGCGTCGGTGGCATACATGTGGCCAGACTGTGGCGAAATGTATATGGCGTAGGGCGACTGCATGTTCATTATCGTCTCATTGGCAGCATTGTAGTCAGCCAGTCCTTCTGTGGCTTCGAGCGAGGGCAGGCTTATGGTGTGCGCCGAATAGGTGTATGTGCCGGTGATGTATGAGTAGCTGGAGCCTATCATGTAGAACCGGTTATGGTAGGCGCAGTTATATGTAGCAGGAAAGTCGTACACGCGAAACTCGTCGTTAGCCATATTGAGCACAATGCAACGGGGCGGAATGGTGTACATATCGCCTGCCGAATTGATGCAGATGTACTGTCCCGACTGCGACATTGTGCCGTATAGATTCTTGCATCCGGTGTCGATGCGACGTAGTTCGCGCATGGTAGGCGCGTCAACCACACTTACTGTCTGTTCATAGCCGTGGTCTTTGGTCTGCGTGCTGTAGCCTCCCGTATTGGCTATGTAGAGCCTGCCGTCGTAGTAGGCGATGCCCTCAGGCTCGTAGCCCACATGACAGGTATCTACTATCTGCTTTGTGCGCAGGTCGATTTTAGCCACATAGCCCTTGTCGGCATACGATGTTACGTAGAGAAAGCCATTGCCGTCGGTAGCCAATCGGCGATTGTTGGGAATGTTTTCGGTAGCGGCTATCGCCGTGCCGTCAGGTCTGATATACTGTATTATGTTCGACCAGTTGACGCTGATGGCTATCAGCGTGTCGTTAATGTGCAGTATGTCGTTGCCCGTATCGCCCAGATGCTGGCCCGGATTCTGCTGCTGAAACCATCGGTTGGTCAATACTCCGTGGTCAATCAGCGACAACGACGAGTTGTCCATGCCCCACAATCCCTCGCACAGAACAATAAGGCGGTCTGACTCGGCGGTAGGCTCATCGGGTGTGGGATAGTCGGCAGGCTGTAACGAGCACGAAGCAAGGAGCAGGAGTGTCATTAATGTACACAGAAAGCCTGCTATGCCACAATCCGTAGAGGTCGGGCGCGACATGCTTTTGTGGCGTAGTGTATTCAATATAATCATAATAATATTCCGTAGCTGTACGTTGGTGGTCATCTGAATATAGTCAAAAAAGATGTATTTTCAAAATCTTTTATTGTTATTCTTATGCTACATTCTCCACTGCAGAGTGAATTTCCAGTTGCGACCGGGCATAGGGTAGCGCTTCACTACTTCGTGGCGCGAGTCGGTCAGGTTGTTGCACTCGATGGTGGCTTGTACATTGTGTTTGCCGAAGCTGAACTGCTTGTTGAGTTTCAGGTCGACGGTATACCAGTCGCCGAGCATATCCTCACGATTGTTGGATATCAATGCGAAGCGGTCGCCAGTGTATAACCACGACGTACAGAGCGAGTAGCCGTCGTATCCGAGGTCGAGTATGAGCGAAGCGGAGTGCAACGGCGAGTAAGGTATGGTGTTCTTGTACTCCGGATCGGCTGGCGACGAGTAGTCACGGTCGCGCTGACAGGTGTAGTTGGCGTTGGTTGAGAGTGAGAATTTGCCCCACTGGCGGTCGTAACCGGCTGTGGCGCTCAGTCCCAACGACTTAACGAGTCCGAAATTGACCATCGACCAGCGGAACTGGCACTTCATCGGAATAGCCACAATCTTGTCTTCGATGCGGTTGTAGTACATGTCGAGGGCGAGGTGCAGATATTTGTCCTTATAGTCTACGCCCATATCCCATTGCGAGGTGTACTCCGGTCGAAGCTGCACATTGCCCACCAGCGTATAGTAGAGGTCGTTGAGCGTAGGCGCACGGAATATGCGCTTGTGGAAAGCACGCACTGTCCATGGTCCGCCGTGCCATGATGCCAGATACATAGGAGCCAGACGGCTCAATGGCGAGGCAGCCGAACGGGTGTGGTCGGATATGTGTGTGTAGAGAAGAGCTACGTTTGCCTCGAAGCCTCGATAAGAAGCTATTGCCGACAGCAGCGACTTTGAGTCGATGCGATATACGTAATCAAACTTATACACGTCGGCATTGAGGTCGGTCCAGCGCAGGTCGGTGCTTGCAGTAAGCGACAAGTAGCGTGTGTTCCACGCTCCGGCTATGGAGCCGTAGATGTCCTGCTGGGTATAATGGTTGTCGCAGAACATAGTAGAGGCGTTGGTATTGGGGTCTTGCAGATAG
>OGKS01001098.1_pt1 | contig 13690 bp, 10 predicted proteins | sample 1572491 | NCBI WGS metagenome assembly OGKS01 (sample SAMEA2582153, study PRJEB24529) | metagenome | biome: Human gut stool | place: China | collected 2011
ACATACAACAATCCGGGACAATACTTAATTTTCAGGACAAATCGACAACTGCTTCGGAGTTCCAGTACACTCTGCTAATAGCGTAGTAGTAGCAAATTGTAGCTGTCTATCCAAAATTATTCCCGAAGTTAACTTGTCGATTTTTCTGAAAATTAATGTATGTCACGGATAGTGTCATGCTTCCAACAACTTACGTCATAGAAAATCCCACTTCCGTCGATTATAAACAAACCACTGCTAATTTTCGTAGAATATCTTATATCCGGTATCGTCAGTGTGAATTCAAATCTGAGAGCGTTAAACCCGAATTTGCCACAATTTAGATATAGTCGGAGATGTAAGGTGACTCATGCAGCAGCACATCATCCAGCCGGTCGATCGCCTGTGCATTTCCGGTGATGCGTCCCATGCGGTGCAGCTTGGCGGCGGTCTTGTAGCCGAGGAGCAGCGTGGTCAGCGTTGCAATCGACATCTTGACACGGTATTCGCCAGGTTCGTCCATTACGGTGCAACGTCCGGCATGGAAGCGGACAGTCAGCGTGCGCTCGTTCCAAGGCAGTAGTTCATCACTAATCTTGAAGGTGATCGTTGTGTCCTTCTCGTCCGGATCACAGTGGTATTGCTCAAAGAACTGCTCAACATCTACGATACGTCCCATAATATACGGGCGGATCATCTCACGGATATCTCCGTCGTCCATCTCAAATGCAATCGGTTCATTAAAATAGGAATTACCATGGATCTCATGGATCATGGAATCATGCGCGTGAATGTATTCCCACAGTCCTTCCTGTGCCTCGCGGTTCAGATAGATCATTTCCTTGATGTGCATGATATTGTCCTTGATCAGATAGACCATGTAACCCTGCGGCGCAGATTTGCGGTTGTAGTAGACGGCAACCATCGTGTCGTCCTCATCCCAGCGCCAGTATTCTTCCCAGGCGAGGCTATTGCGGAACAGGCAGCCGTGCGTCATATTGGCAAAGCTTGTGTGCAGATTCTTGAAGTCGGCGCTCTCATAGTCAACGCGGCGGACATAGCCGGGAGCAGTCGCCTTGGACGGGAACTGTCTTGTCTTCACCGTGTAGGAAATCTTATTAGAGATGATCTCCCAGCCGAGTCTGCGGTACAGCGGAATCGAGTAAGGATATAATAAGGCAAAAGGCTGATGCTTTTCGCGCATGTGAGACAGACTCTTGAACATCAGCTTCTTCATGATGCCACGCCCTGTAAACTCCGGGTAGGTGCATACGGATGTGACAAAGGCGACCGGATATGATGTCCCGTAAATGTTCATTTTCAGCGGATAAGCTGCAAACTGCGATACGAGATCTTCACCGGCGAAGCATCCCATGACATCGGCGCGCTCCAATACCGGGAACTTGGACTGCTTGATCTCATCGTCCTGCCAGCCGGTCTCAAGAAGCTCCTGCTCCGTGATCTGGAATGCATAGCGCAGCAGCGCATTGTACTGATCCAGATCGTCCGTTGTCAGATAGCGGATCGTAAAATCCGGATCCAGCGGCGAATTACTTGTATTTTGTTTCATACGATTTCTCCTTCGTAATTTATAGTATGTAGGCGATTGCTTGTTTCCTGAAATAGTGAAAAATAAAAACGATTTATTTGATAAGCGGCTGCCTGATATAAATTTCATAAATCTCTAGTTTGCATTATAGCAGAAGTTGTGAAGGTATGGAATGCCTCATTTTGTGGTACTGCAAATGCCTTTGGAATTCCTTGCACAGCAAAAGCAGGCGCACACATTTTTAACGATACGACAGATATTCGAGGAAACGCTTGACCGCGAGGGAGGCACTCTTTTTGTCGCGGAGCGCGAGCGCAATATTACGGTAAGCCGGGACATCGAGTTCCTTCTGCACAATGTGGTATGGCGTCTTTTTTAGGATGAGTTCCGGCACGATGCTGACACCGAGTCCGCTCTCCACCATCGACATGATCGCATAGTCGTCCCAGGTCGTAAAATGCACATTTGGCACAAGTCCGTTACGCTCGAAGATTTCCGATACTTCGGCCTTCGCTCCTACCTTTTCAAGAAGCATGAATGGCTCGTCGCAGAGAGCGGCGATCGGAACCTTATCATAGGAGGCAAGCCGGTGTCCTTCCGGTAATATGGCAAAAAGCCGATCCTCCTCAAGCTCGATCGTCTCGAAATCCGGATTGGTCGGGAGACGTAAGAAGCCGCAGTCAATGCGTCCGGTGCTGATCCATTCTTCAATCTCGGAGTAATCGCCGAGCAGAAGCTCGTAGTCGATGCCCGGATAGTCCTTCTGGAATTCCTTGATGATGTTCGGAAGCCAGTGTGTAGCCACACTCGAGAATGTTCCGATGCGGATGATACCGGATTCCAGACCAACCAATTCGTCAACATGCATCTGCAGCTTCTCGAATTCCTTGCAGACTGCGGAAGCGTAGGGCAGAAGCGTCATGCCGTCACTGGTCAGCTTTACACCGGTTTTGTTGCGCTCAAGGAGTGTGATATGCCACTCTTTTTCCAGGTCATTGATCATGCGGCTGATGCCGGACTGGGAGTAGTTTAAAAGCTTTGCAGCTTTGGTAAAGCTTCCGAGTTCTACGGTTTTGACGAACGCCATATATTTTTGTAAATTTTTATCCATATCGAAATCCTCTCTGCGCGTTTCCACTATGTGCACAAATACACGTTACCACGTTAATTCTTTATCTATGCGAAAATCTCATAATAAATATGATAAATATTCGCTTTTTATATATATATACTTATGATATAATTCCGGTTAGAATTTGGCAAGAAGTTTTTCGATGGGTTAATAGAACTTTCTTGCATACACTAGGAGGAATTTTGTTATGTTGAACACATCAATCATCTGTATTCTGGTGACGATCGTAGCATATCTTCTGATCGTTCTTCTGATCGGTTTCCATTATGCAAAGGTAAATGAGTCCGCATCCGATTTCTATCTCGGCGGACGTAAGCTTGGACCGCTTGTGACCGCGATGAGTGCGGAAGCGTCTGATATGTCAAGTTATCTGCTTATGGGACTTCCGGGACTTGCTTATCTGTCTGGTCTTGCGGATGTCGGCTGGACCGCGATCGGACTGGCAATCGGAACTTATTTAAACTGGCTTTTTACAGCAAAACGCCTGCGCCGTTATACGCACGCAACCAAGTCGTTTACGCTGCCACAGTTTTTCTCGAATCGTTATCGTGACAAGAAGAATATTTTATCTTTGATCGCAGCCGTGATCATCATTATCTTCTTCGTTCCGTATACAGCCAGCGGATTTGCCGCATGCGGTAAGCTTTTTGCTTCCCTTTTTGGTGCTAATTATATCGCAGCGATGCTGATTTCAGCCGTTGTCATCGTGGCTTACACGACAGCCGGAGGATTCCTTGCAGCATCCACCACAGACTTTATCCAGAGTATCATTATGACGATCGCAATCTTCTTCGTACTGATCTATTCTACTATCCAGGTTGGTGGAATTGGTGTGGTCGTTGACAATGCGCGTCAGCTGCCGGGTTACTTCTCCTTTACAACATCTTATGTAGTGGAGACCAAAACCTCGCAGCCGTACAGTCTGCTTACCATTGTTTCGACACTGGCATGGGGACTCGGATATTTTGGTATGCCGCATATCCTTCTTCGTTTTATGGCAATCGAGGATGAGCGCAAGCTTAAGATTTCAAGACGTGTCGCTTCCGTATGGGTTACGATCGCGATGGCCGTCGCAGTCATGATCGGTGTGGTAGGTCGTGAGATGAGCTCTCAGGGATTGGTGGAATCCCTCTCCGGCACACAGACGGAGACTATCATTGTAAAAGTCGCAGATCTGCTCTCTAAGCATGGTATCTTCCCGGCTCTGATGGCTGGACTGATCCTTGCGGGAATTCTTGCAAGTACAATGTCAACTGCAGATTCACAGCTTCTTGCAGCATCTTCGAGTGTGTCACAGAACATCTTACAGGAGGCATTTCATCTGAATCTGTCCAAGAAAGCAAGCATGATTGCTGCCAGAGTGACCGTTCTTGTTGTTGCCGTACTTGGCATTATCATTGCAAGAGACCCGAACAGTTCGGTATTTGGAATTGTATCGTTTGCGTGGGCAGGATTTGGTGCAGCGTTTGGTCCGCTTGTTATCTGTTCTCTCTTTTGGAGAAGAACGAACTTCCCGGGCGCTTTGGCAGGAATGATCTCCGGTGGAGCGATGGTCTTCATCTGGAAATATCTTGTGAAGCCGATGGGAGGCGTGTTCGGAATCTACGAGCTGCTTCCGGCATTCTTAGTCGGACTGATCGTTATCGTTGTGGTAAGCTTACTTACCCCGGCTCCGAGTAAGGAAATCGTTGATGAATTTGATCATGTAAAGTCTGGTAATGAGATTGCAGATTAATGGGAGATAGACAGTCGAATTAAATATTTGAATACAAAGCGATTGATGAATAGAAAAGTTGGTGCATGAGTGAAAAACGTGTACCAACTTTTTATGTATATAATAAAAAATAACAAAAAGAAGAAGCGCAAAAGATAAATGTGTTGTGCATATTTCCTTGACAGAAGATTATAAAACAAGGTAAGATGTATAAATAGTACAAAAACAAAGGAGAAGGTTTTTTTATTATGTTGGCTGCGCAGATTGTAGCGGTACTGATCTTCATCGTGATGTTTGTGTTGATCATTACCGAGAAAATTGAGCGGCAGTGGGTGACTTTGGGGTGTGCACTTGCTGTCCTTGTCATTGTATTTGGAGTGTGCATGCACAGTATGACCGCTGTCATGGATACCCTCAATGTGAAGAGCATCTTTTCGCTGAAATTCTGGTATGAAGCGGGCGCAATCGAGGAGGAGAGTGCCGGTATCAATTGGGCAACGATCCTGTTTATTGCCGGAATGATGGTGATGGTCGAGGGGATGGCAAAGTCAGGCTTTTTTCACTGGCTTTGTATCACGATCGCGAAGCTGGTGCATTTTCAGGTGATTCCGATTTTTATCACATTCATGGTAATGTCTGCGGTACTTGCGATGTTCATCGACAGTATTACAGTCATTCTGTTTCTGGCGGCGGTCACGGTCGAGCTTGCGAAGCTGCTTGGATTCAATCCGGTGCCGATGATCCTGACAGAGATCTTCTGTGCGAACCTTGGCGGTTCATCTACAATGTGTGGAGATCCGCCGAACATCATTATCGGTACGGCACTGAAATATTCGTTCTTCGATTTTGTGACGAATACCGGTGTGATTGCGCTGCTTTCCCTGATCGTGGTGGTCATCTATTTCTACTTCTGCTTCCGCAAGGAATTAAAGAAAAAGCCGGAAGGATATGTGAAGAAGGATGTGAATATTGATCCGTGGGACGGCGTGCCGAGTAAGAAGGAATTTGTGATCAGCTGCCTGATCTTTGCGTGTGCCGTCATTCTTCTTGTGACACATGCCAACACAGGACTGACCGTAGCGTTCATTGGGGTATTTATCGCGGCGCTCACGCTCATTACGGCAGGTAAGCATCGCATGCATATCATCAAAAGCGTGGATTACAAGACACTGTTATTCTTTATCGGATTGTTTGTTGTAGTTGGGGGACTGGAACAGACGGAGATCTTAAATCTGATCGCGCTGATGATCGAGAAGTGGAGCAAAGGCAATCTCTATCTCATGGTTGCCATCATTCTGTGGATTTCTGCAGTGGCAAGCGCTTTCGTCGACAATATTCCGTTTGCGGCAACGATGGTTCCAATCATCAAGACACTTGCTGCATCGAGTGGGGCGAACCTGCCGATGCTTGCATGGACACTTTCTATGGGAACGGATATCGGAGGCAGCGCGACACCAATCGGTGCTTCTGCCAATGTCGTCGGAATCTCGGTGGCAACGAAGGAAGGTCATCCGATCGGATGGGGTGAGTATTGTAAGGCGGCGATTCCTGCCACAATTCTTGTACTTGTCATTTCGATGCTGACCATTTGGGTGCGTTATATTTAGGAGAAGAAAATATGGGAGAAAAGCAGAAAATTATATCAGTAAGCCGAGAGTTCGGAAGCGGGGGGCATGAGATCGCAAGACAGATCGCAGAAGCGATGCAGCTGGAATTTGTGGATCGCAGCATCATTGAGATGATTGCAAAAGAGAAGCTTGTGGATGCGGATAAGCTGCATCCTTATGACGAAGCAACGCGGTTCGTTCCGCGCCGTACCGTCAGAGGACATAGCAGTTCGCCGGAGGAGACAATCGCACAGATGCAGTTCGAGTATTTGAAGAAGAAGGCAGCAGCCGGGGACTCCTTTGTGGTTGTCGGACGATGTGCGGAGACCGTGTTAAAAGATTTTGAAGGTCTGACCTCGATTTTCGTGCTGGGTGATTACGATAAGAAGCTTGCTCGTGTCATGGAAGTATACGGACTGAACGAGAAGGATGCCAAGGCGAAGATGACGCGCCACGACCGGAACCGTAAGGCGTACCACAACCGTCACAGTGAAGGCAAGTGGGGGGATTCGAGACTGTATGATCTGTGCATCAACAGTTCGACGCTCGGTATGGACAAGACCGTGGAGGTGCTGGAACAGTATTTGCAGAAACGGTATGAGTAGTTCTTGATTTTTCCTGATACGTGCTGTATATTATACTAATGTACTAGGATATAATTGATAGGAAGAAATGTAAAAGCAGCAGTTGATGCTGCTTTTGCTATGAATAGGCGATTGTGATAAAAGATAAAGGAGCAGCACATGTTAAATCAGTTTTCAAGAACACAGTTACTTCTCGGCAAAGAAGCAATGGATAAATTACAGAACTCGCGCGTGGCGGTATTCGGTATCGGCGGCGTGGGCGGATACGTCTGCGAGGCTTTAGTTCGAAGCGGTGTGGGTGAATTCGATCTGGTCGATGATGATAAGGTATGTCTGACGAATCTGAACCGACAGATCATTGCGACGAGAAAGACCGTTGGAAAATATAAGACCGAAGTTATGAAGGAACGTATCTTAGAGATCAACCCGGATGCGAAGGTGAATATTCACAATTGCTTCTTCCTGCCGGAAAATGCAGATGATTTTCCATTTGAAGAGTATGATTATGTTGTAGATGCAGTAGATACTGTGACAGCGAAGATTGCCTTGGTCATGAAGGCGAAGGAGAAGAATGTGCCAATCATCAGCAGCATGGGCGCAGGAAATAAGCTTGACGGAAGTCAGTTCAAGGTCGCAGATATCTATAAGACGAAGGTGTGTCCGCTTGCGAAGGTCATGCGCCGCGAACTCAAGAAGCGAGGTGTGCGGAAACTGAAGGTTGTATATTCGGAGGAGATTCCGACACGTCCACTTGAGGATATGTCGATCAGCTGCAGGACACATTGCATCTGCCCGCCGGAGGCTGCACACAAATGTACGGAGCGAAGAGATATTCCGGGAAGTGTGGCGTTCGTGCCATCTGTTGCGGGACTTATTATCGCGGGCGAAGTTGTGAAGGATCTGTGCAAAAACGCTTAACTATAATACGAAGATCTTATAGAACAGAAAGTAGTTTTTATAAGATCTTTTTTGTATTGTGTTTAACTAAGATTACATTATATAATGTTATGGAGATAAGGAGGAATGACAAATGCCAGTATTTGACTTTAGCAATACACCGGATGCAAACAAGGATCCGGTTTGCACCTATACAACATTTCGTTCGAATGAATCAGTGCCAAGCGCCGAGCATCCGATCATGCTTCTCGACAACGGAGAGCATAAGTGGAACCACCATTCATCCGGTGTGTTCACGAATCCGATTAAGCGTACTTCGTTTGAATTTCAGGAGGAAGAGGGCACGATCAGTGCAGATATCTTAGAGATTGATGCGCGTTTTGTCAGCCTTCTGCGCTGGCTCGGAGAGAACCACATCAATGTGCGTCTGTCCGGTGAGAATACGGATAAGGGATATGCGGTATATAAGATCCGTGAGATCGCATTCGGTGGCGGAACGAAGCTTTCTGCGGAAGATGGATTCTTACAGTTTATGATCGATCGTCTGCTCGCGAGCAGTGCCCCTGCGGATGAAATCGAGGATGAGGATCAGGATGAAGACGGCGACGATATGAAGCTGACCAGTCTGCAGAGTATCACAGATTTCATGAACTGTGCGGGAAGAACACTTCCGGACAACATCCGTCTGTGGGCAAGACGTAATCTTGCGGTAGCCCGTTCCAACGAGGTATCACCGGAGGAACGCCGACACGCGCAGAGAGCACTCTCTATCATGATGAATATTCAGTGGAAGAGTAACTATTTTGAAGCAATCGATCCGAACGAAGCGCGCCGTATCCTCGATGAGGAACTCTATGGAATGGAGCGCGTAAAGCAGAGAATCATCGAGACGATCATCCAGATTAACCGTACCCATACACTTCCGGCATACGGACTTCTTCTGGTCGGACCGGCGGGAACCGGTAAATCACAGATCGCCTACGCGGTAGCAAGAATCTTAAAGCTTCCGTGGACAACACTCGATATGAGTTCCATCAATGATCCGGAGCAGCTGACGGGAAGCTCCCGTGTCTATGCGAATGCCAAGCCGGGAATCATTATGGATGCGTTCTCGATGGCAGGGGAGTCTAGCCTTGTATTTATCATCAACGAGCTCGATAAAGCTGCCGCAGGCAAAGGCAACGGAAATCCTGCAGATGTACTTCTGACGCTTCTTGATAATCTTGGATTCACGGACAACTATATGGAGTGTATGATTCCGACCGTCGGAGTCTATCCGATCGCTACGGCCAACGATAAATCACAGATCAGCGCGCCGCTGATGTCGCGTTTTGCAGTCATCGATATTCCGGATTATACAACGGAAGAGAAGAAGGTAATCTTCTCGAAATTTGCTTTGCCGAAGGTGCTTAAGAGAATGAGCCTTAAGGAAGAGGAGTGTGTGATCACGGACGAAGCACTCGACGCGATCGTGGAGCAGTATAAGAATACATCCGGAATCCGTGATCTCGAGCAGGCAGCAGAGCACATCGCAGCCAACGCATTGTACCGCATCGAAGTCGATCATGTGGATCATGTTGCATTTGATGCAGCGATGGTTCGCGAACTGTTAGCGTAATCATATTTGGAGGATATATGTTAGATCAGAGTTTATTTACAGAAACCATCCATGAGGTATCTGAGATTATCCGTGTGTCACAGGGAAATATGACACGTGAGGAAATCTTAGGATACTTCAAAGACATGGATCTTAATGAAGAACAGCAGCAGATGGTGCTGGATTTCTTATTAAAGCCGCATCCGGAGGATGAGCAGATTGCAGAAAATGCAGAAGATGCGCAGGAGAATAATTCAGAATCCGGTGAAGATGAGACGGATGATGAGAAAAAAGCGGCCTATCAGACCGAAACGTTGGATGCAGCGGATACAGAGAAGAACAATGAAGCCGCCCACACCGGCGTCTTTCAGATGTACCTCGACGAATTAAACGAACTCTCCACCTATTCGAAGGAAAAGCAGGAGGAAATGTATAAGGCTCTCCTTGCCGGAGATGAGAGCGTGATCAACGATATCACGAACTGCTGGCTTCCGGTCGTGTTAGAGAATGCAAAGAAGCTCACGGAATCGAATGACCCGGACCGTTTGCAGGATGTCGTGCAGGAAGGCAATATGGCACTTTTTATGCGGCTTACGGAACTTTGTGGCTCGCAAGAGAAAATTGATGTTGAATCAGAACTTGCACAGGAGATTGAGAATGCGGTGAAATCCTGCATTATCGAGGAAGAGGGAGAGGGCGAAAGTGAGGATGCGATGGTCGGCAGGATCGCTTTGGTCAATGAGGCGGTCAAGTATCTCGAGAAAGAGAAAGGAATGAAGCCTAGCGTCGCAGAACTTGCAGAATACACGAAAGTACCGGCTTCGGAACTCGATGAGATCCTACTATATATAGAGAAAGCAGATCAAAAGAAAAAATGATAAATTTTTAACAAAATATTTTGCAAGCATATTGATTTTGGAAATCAATCATGTATAATATTAGGCGAAGAAGTTGGAAAAAGAATAACAAAAGAAAGCTTCTGTAATTATTAAAGAAAAGGAGTCAGGGCAAGATGGCAACAATTGATTTAAGCAAGTATGGAATTACCGGAACTACAGAAATCGTTTATAATCCTTCTTATGATGTATTATTTGAGGAGGAGACAAAGGCTGGTCTCGAGGGATACGAAGTTGGTAAAGAGACAGAGCTTGGCGCTGTCAACGTAATGACAGGTATCTACACAGGACGTTCACCAAAAGACAAATACATCGTTATGGATGAGAACTCTAAGGACACTGTATGGTGGACAACAGATGAGTACAAGAATGACAACCATCCAATGACAGAGGATACATGGAATGTTGTTAAGGATATCGCTAAGAAGGAGCTTTGCAACAAGAGACTTTTCGTTGTAGATGCTTTCTGTGGAGCAAACAAAGATACACGTATGGCTATCCGTTTTATCGTAGAGGTAGCTTGGCAGGCTCATTTCGTAACAAACATGTTCATTCAGCCAACTGCTGAGGAACTTGAGAGCTTCGAGCCTGACTTTGTTGTATATAATGCTTCTAAGGCTAAGGTTGAGAACTATGCTGAATTAGGCCTTAACTCAGAGACATGTGTTGCATTCAACATTACAAGCCATGAGCAGGTAATCATTAATACATGGTATGGTGGAGAGATGAAGAAGGGCATGTTCTCAATGATGAACTACTTCCTCCCACTTAAGGGTATTGCTTCAATGCACTGTTCAGCTAACACAGACTTAAATGGTGAGAACACAGCTGTATTCTTCGGTCTTTCAGGAACAGGTAAGACAACATTATCTACAGATCCTAAGCGTCTCCTGATCGGTGATGATGAGCACGGCTGGGATGACAACGGAGTATTCAACTTCGAGGGTGGATGCTACGCTAAGGTTATCGATCTTGACAAGGATTCTGAGCCTGATATCTACAACGCAATCAGAAGAGATGCTCTTCTTGAGAACGTAACTGTAGATGCAAACGGTAAGATCGACTTCACAGACAAGAGTGTTACAGAGAATACTCGTGTATCTTACCCAATCAACCATATTGAGAATATCGTACGTCCAATCTCTTCTGCACCAGCTGCAAAGAACGTAATCTTCTTATCAGCAGATGCATTTGGAGTACTTCCACCAGTATCTATCCTTACACCGGAGCAGACACAGTACTACTTCCTGTCAGGATTTACTGCTAAGCTTGCTGGTACAGAGCGTGGAATCACTGAGCCTACACCTACATTCTCTGCTTGCTTCGGACAGGCATTCCTCGAGTTACATCCTACAAAGTACGCTGAGGAGCTCGTTAAGAAGATGGAGAAGAGCGGAGCTAAGGCTTACCTCGTAAATACAGGATGGAACGGAACTGGAAAACGTATCTCCATCAAAGATACACGTGGTATCATCGATGCTATCTTAAACGGAGACATCAAGACAGCTCCTACAAAGACAATCCCATACTTCAACTTTGAAGTTCCTACAGAGCTTCCAGGCGTTGATCCAGCGATCCTTGATCCTCGTGATACTTACGCTGACGCTTCTGAGTGGGAAGTAAAAGCAAAAGACTTAGCTGCAAGATTCGTTAAAAACTTCGCAAAATACGAAGGAAACGAAGCTGGTAAAGCATTAGTTGCTGCTGGTCCTCAGGCTTAATGATCTGTTAATATCCATTAATTTGTTTTTTAGCTTAAAAGAAACCGGATGTCACATTGCATCCGGTTTCTTTATTACACATATTTGGAGTTCTATCATGTTAAAGAAGTTTATGAAATACGTCTCTCAAAATATGCTTGGTATGGTAGGTATGTCTGTTTATATTCTTGCAGACACCTACTTTATTTCTGTAGCGGTGGGTGCCGACGGTATCACTGCCTTAAATCTGGTTCTGCCAATTTATAATATTATTTTTGCGATCGGTGCGATGATGGGCGTTGGTTCTGCGATCCGTTTTGTTGTGGAACGCAATAAAAAAAGCCCGGATGCAGATGGATATTTTTTTCATGCTCTTGTGTGGGCTTTTATCATCAGTCTGTTTTTTATTTTTGTCGGCCTGTTTCTTCCGGATAAATTGATCGCACTGTTAGGCGGTGATGCCCAAATCGTTGCCACCGGGAAAAATTATACAAGAATTTTTATGTGCTTTGCTCCCTTTTTTATGTGGAACTACATTTGTAATGCTTTTGTGCGAAATGATGGAAATCCTTCCATTGCGATGTCCGCAACTTTATTCAGCAGTCTGTTCAACATCGTGTTTGACTATATCCTGATGTTTCCACTGGGACTTTCCATGGAAGGTGCTGCACTTGCAACTGCCTTCTCCCCGATCATCGGCATTGCGATCTGCTGTATCCATTTTAAATCAAAAAAGAGTACGATCCGCCTAAAACCGGTCCTGCCTTCTTTCCGCAGACTGCTGTACTGCTGTCAGGTCGGCGTTTCCTCTTTTGTCGGTGAGATTTCCTCCGGGGTTATCACGGTCGTCTTTAATATGCTGATCCTCGGTCTTGCAGGAAACACCGGAGTTGCCGCCTACGGCGTTGTAGCCAACACCTCACTGGTCGCAGTCGCCCTCTTTAACGGCATTGCGCAAGGCTCCCAGCCGCTCATCAGTGAAGCCTACAGCAAGGGAAATCACAAAAATGTAACTACTTACCTGAAAATGGCAGTCACCACCGCTATTGGTGTTGCCGTCCTGCTCGTTGTATGCATTTACATTTATGCACCTGCGATCACAGCCGTATTTAACGGAGAAGGCAACCAGACGCTTGCGACCTACGCTGAAAACGGTCTGCGTCTTTATTTCATCGGCTTTCTTTTTGCCGGACTGAATATTGTTGGAACTGCCATTTTAAGCGCGGTAGAATCCGCGAAATACGCTTTCGCTGCGTCAATCTCCCGCGGATTTGTTGCGATCATCCTTTTTGCTTTCCTTTTGTCCACGCTTTTCGGATTAAACGGCGTATGGCTGGCTTTTCCAGCGGCAGAGTTTGTAACGATGTTAATTACGTTATATGGCCTGGTGAAGACGATACGAAAATAATATCTCTGCTGCTAAAAATACCGGGTTGCTTCTATTTTGAAGCAGCCCGGTATTTTTTATTTGCTTTTATAATGCCTTCTTAATGGCTTCCATTAATTCTTCGTAAGTCTCATAGGCTGGCAATTCCGGATTGTCTTTTTTGATCTGTTCTGTACTCTTGAATAAGAATCCGGCTTTACTAGCCTTTATCATGCCAAGATCGTTGTGGCTGTCTCCGCTGGCAATCGTCTGAAATCCAATTGACTGCAATGCTTTAACGGTTGTCAGTTTGGAGTTTTCCACTCTCATCTTAAATCCGGTAATCTCGCCGTTTTCTGCCACTTCCAAAGAATTACAGAAAATAGTAGGATAACCTAGTTTTTTCATAAGCGGTGCTGCAAACTGTGTGAATGTATCACTGATAATGATCACCTGCGTCATGCTGCGCAGTTCGTCTAAAAACTCTTTTGCACCCGGCATCGGATCGATCTTTGCGATCGTTTCCTGAATTTCTTTCAGTCCAAGACCATGTTCTTTTAAAATTCCAAGTCTCCATTTCATCAGTTTATCATAATCCGGCTCATCCCTTGTTGTTTTCTTTAACTCCTGGATTCCTGTCTCTTCTGCAAATGCAACCCAGATCTCAGG
>OGKS01001100.1_pt1 | contig 13683 bp, 15 predicted proteins | sample 1572491 | NCBI WGS metagenome assembly OGKS01 (sample SAMEA2582153, study PRJEB24529) | metagenome | biome: Human gut stool | place: China | collected 2011
GTACAGCCGGTTCGAGGATAGGCAAGAAATCTTTCAGGTTAGAAATCTTCTTGTCGTAGATCAGGATGTAAGGTTTCTCCATCTCACATTCCATCTTTTCCGTATTTGTTACGAAATAAGCCGACAAGTAACCACGGTCGAACTGCATACCTTCCACTACGCCGATGGTAGTATCAGTACCCTTAGCTTCTTCGATAGTGATAACACCGTCTTTAGAAACTTTACGCATAGCGTCAGCAATCAATTTACCGATTACCGGATCATTGTTTGCAGATACAGTAGCCACTTGCTCGATCTTATCGTAGTTGTCACCTACTGTTTCAGCTTGGTTCTTGATTGATTCCACCACTTTGGCAACAGCCTTGTCGATACCGCGTTTGATATCCATCGGGCTGGCACCTGCTGTTACGTTCTTCAAACCTTCAGCTACGATAGCCTGAGCAAGAACAGTTGCAGTAGTTGTACCGTCACCTGCATCGTCACCTGTCTTAGAAGCGACCTCTTTTACCAACTGTGCACCAGTATTCTGATAAGCGTCAGCCAATTCGATTTCTTTAGCTACTGTCACACCGTCTTTTGTGATGTGCGGAGCACCGAACTTCTTCTCAATGATAACGTTACGTCCTTTCGGACCAAGAGTTACTTTTACTGCATTCGCCAAAGCGTCGACACCTTTTTTCAATTGGTCACGGGCATCGATATTGAATAATATTTCTTTTGCCATCTCTTTATTTACTATTTAAAATTTTACTATCTACTATTATTAATTAACCCAAAACAGCGAGAACGTCGCTCTGACGCATAATTAGATATTTAGTACCTTCAACGTCAAGTTCTGTTCCGGCATATTTGCCATAAAGAACCGTATCGCCTACTTTCAATACCATTTCTTCGTCTTTCGTACCGTGACCTACTGCCACAACTTCACCCTTCAAAGGTTTTTCTTTTGCTGTATCAGGAATAATGATACCACCAATTGTTTTTTCTTCTGCAGGTGCAGGGAGGATAAGCACTCTGTCTGCTAATGGTTTAATGTTCATAGTTACTTTTATATTTTAGTTATACATTTAATGTTTAGATGTTACCCGTCATTTTCAGGCGGAACGCTAAAAACATTGCGAAAAGTGTGCCAAAGCAGTTTAGTGATTCTTTGTCAGAAATTGAACTGACAAAATGGCTGTCTGCCTACCTCGTTATGGCAAAAACAAATGAATCCCGTGCGAAAGTTTTCGCACGGGATTCATATTATACCTTATTACGTTAAAATAATCTTATAGCTTTCCTATTTTTTCTTCCGAAAGACCGGTTATTTTAAGAATCATCTATTGATCCAATTTTCAAGTCGGATCTTTGATAAGTTCTTAAAATCCCTGATATTTTCTGTAACCATTATCATTCCATGCACAATAGCAGAACAACCTATCAATAAATCAAAGTTATCTTCTACCGGAGTTCCAGCTAAACGCAAGCGAACTTTTTCTGTAGCAAATAAATCAAGCGCCCCTGTTATAGGCAACACACAGATAGAAGATAAAAATCTTTCAAGACTTTGTCGACGATCTTTTAGCCCTTTTCTACGCCCTAGCTCAGCACCGTACTTTAGCTCGGCTACTGTTATTTCTGATATGCAGCAATTCTCCAATCCTACGCTATCAATCTTTTTGTCTACATCATATTTTCCTCGTAGAAGAAATATACAAATATTTGTATCAAGCAAATACTTTTCCATTATTCTAAAAGGCTTCTATGTCATTTTTAAACCTTCGGGACACCTTTATTTCTTCCGCTAAATCCTCTGGTACATCATCATCTCTCCAAACTCCATAGAAACTACTAGCCGAAATCTTCGTTTTTGCTTCTTGATGAAGAAGCGAGTTACTTAATCGGGCTATCAATTCCAACTTAGCCTCATTGCTAAGATCCTTCAACATATTCCAATAAATATTCTCATTCGGCAAATTCAAAGTATCATCCATATTAACCTCCAATCTTTATATACTACAAAGATACACTTTCCGATGCAATATAACACAAAATCCCGTGCGAAAGTTTTCGCACAGGAATCATATTATACCTTATTATAACATGAGTTTGATATATTAATAGCCTTCACCTTTTCACTGTAACTCCTCATTCATCAGTGTTAGCGGGTGAAGAGCGACATCTTCACCCGCACTTACACCTCCGGTTCATTAATAACAAGCTTACTTTCCATAGGCACTAAACTTCTTTTCTATTATAGATAAACCTCTCTTCTTCCGAATTAAAATTCTTTTGCACTAGTCGCAATCTATAAACGCAAGTTGCGTTTGTAAAAACAAAGCTTGCGTTTATAAAAACAAAAGCTTCGTTTTTATAATCAAAGCCTTCGTTTATAGTTTATCTATAACCCAAAAGAAGTTCAGTACCTATAGAAAGGGAGTTTAGATCTCATAGAAAAGAGGTTTATCTACAATATACGCCCGCCATCAGACCAATTGTCGGTATACATAGACAGCCTTTAAAAAGAGAAAAGAGGGTGAAAGATATGCCCTTCACCCGCTAACGCCCATGAATAAGGCGTTATAGCGAAAAGGTGAAGGGCATATCACATTTGTACGACACACGGACATCATACCTTAATTCCGGTAAATCAGACAGATAGAAAGTCTTTTCTTACTCTTCTTCGGCCTCAGTCAAGCCATACTTTGCTCTCGTAATTTTCCGTACAAGTTCCCTTTGAACACTCTCCAATGCGTTCACTTCTTTGTCCAACAGTTCCAAAGCTGAACCTTTCTGTAACAGATAAGAACGGTCTGAGTATTTTATCATGGAAGTGGGCACTGCCTTATTATCCTTTTTATATTGTTCAATCATATATCGCAAAGCTTCCGATCTATATTTACAAACGGTCTTCCGTTCCGCATAATATAATTCTTTATAAGCATTGTCTTCACTTCTCAACTTCTTCCAAAAAGCAGAAAAAGCTGCCGACAACGCATCTTTCTCTTCCTTAGATACAACCTCCGTTTGTCTCTTTTTAAGTTCCCTATATTCCTTATATGTATTTAAGAACTTATCCAGCGCATCTTTACAGACTTTATGCTCAAGCCGGTAATTTTCCAATGAAGCAGGACGGTTATACTCAACAATCTCCTGCAGGTAAGGCACATCATTCCAACTGATATACTTATTATTCGCTTCACAATAGTCTGCGTAAGCACTCACAAGTTGCCAACTATACTCTTTTGTTTTCTGATTCAGTTCTTCATTGATGGCCGACAAACTTTTCTCCATTTCCTGTAAATCCTGCGCTAATGCGGTCTGCATACTCCCCCATCCCGAAATGAATAGACAAAGGACGCCTAATAATGTTGTTTTCATGATAATAAATTAAAATTAAGTAAGTAAATGCACAGTTTGCCTGGCTTTATTATCTTCTTCCATGAAGTTTCATTTTTTCTTCCGACAAATATAGGAATTTCCAGCGAACCACCTCACTTCGCCTGTTTATTTTCTTTTATTGCAAAAAACTTAAATATTGAAATAGTGTTCGTATCTTTGCATCGGCTAACTAATAATCTCTTTATTTTTATTACAATATGGCATTTACGAATAATATTATGATTGTCCGGCACAAATTGCTGGCAGACCTTGTAAGACTCTGGAAAAACGACCAGTTAATAGAAAAGATAGACCGGCTCCCCGTAGAACTGAGTCCCCGAAGATCGAAGCCGATGGGACGTTGCTGCATACATAAAGAACGGGCGGTATGGAGATATAAGACTTTTCCTTTGATGGGATTGGATATGACGGATGAACATGATGAAGTCACTCCCCTTTCTGATTATGCGCGTATGGCATTGAGCCGCCCCGAGCCGAATAAGGAAAATATCATGTGTGTGATTGACGAAGCATGTTCTTCCTGTGTCCAAATCAACTATGAGATTACCAATCTTTGTCGCGGATGCGTAGCCCGCAGTTGCTATATGAACTGCCCCAAAGACGCTATACGCTTTAAAAAGAACGGTCAGGCGATGATTGACCATGACACTTGCGTCAGTTGCGGTATTTGCCATAAGAGTTGTCCTTATCATGCCATTGTGTATATCCCCGTGCCATGTGAAGAGTCTTGTCCGGTAAAAGCGATCAGCAAAGACGAACATGGCATAGAGCATATCGACGAAAGTAAATGTATCTATTGCGGTAAGTGTCTGAACGCTTGTCCGTTCGGTGCAATCTTTGAGATTTCACAGACATTCGATGTCCTGCAGCATATCCGTAAAGGAGAAAAGCTGGTTGCCATCGTTGCACCGTCCATTCTCGGGCAGTTCAACACAACCATAGAAAAGGTCTACGGGGCATTTAAGGAAATAGGATTCGCCGATGTCATTGAGGTTGCTGAAGGTGCCATGCAGACTACCAGCAACGAAGCTCACGAGTTATTGGAGAAGTTGGAAGAGGGACAGAAATTCATGACCACTTCTTGTTGCCCTTCCTACATAGAGTTAGTCGAAAAACATATTCCGGGAATGAAACCATACGTATCTTCCACCGGTTCACCCATGTATTATGCCGCACGGATCGCCAAAGAAAAACACCCGGACGCAAAAATCGTATTCGTCGGCCCCTGTATAGCCAAGCGTAAAGAAGTCCGACGCGACGAAGCGGTAGACTACATTCTGACATTTGAGGAAATAGGTTCTATTCTTGATGGATTCGATATCCAACTGGAACAAATGCAAGAATTTTCCATTCTGCACACTTCCGTCCGCGAAGCACACGGGTTTGCCCAAGCAGGCGGCGTGATGGGGGCTGTCAAGGCTTACTTGAAAGAAGAAGCGGAGAAAATCAACGCGATACAGGTATCGGACATCAATAAGAAGAATATCGCTCTGTTACGCGCTTGCGCCAAGACGGGAAAGGCTGCCGGACAATTCATCGAAGTGATGGCTTGCGAAGGCGGATGTATCACCGGTCCAAGTACGCATAACGATATTGTTTCAGGACGTCGCCAACTGGTACAAGAGCTTCTCAAACGCAAAGAGAGCTATGAAACAATGGATCGATAGGCTACGGCGGGAAAGAACCCTCCGACCGGAAGAGTTCCGGCAACTGTTGACTGAATGTGACACAGAGCTGCTGCGTTACATCAACAAACAGGCACAGGAAGTCAGTCTCCTTCATTTTGGAAACAAGATTTATATCCGTGGACTGATTGAAATCAGCAATTGCTGCCGGAACAACTGCTATTACTGCGGCATTCGTAAAGGTAATCCAAACATCGAGCGTTATCGTCTGACGCAGGAAAGCATATTGGACTGTTGCAAACAGGGATATGAGTCAGGTTTCCGTACTTTCGTCCTGCAAGGTGGAGAAGATCCCGTCCTGACGGATGATAAGATAGAGAGGATAGTCACAAACATCCGGCAAGGATACCCGGACTGTGCCATTACATTATCACTCGGAGAGAAGTCCCGCAATGCGTATGAACGTTTTTTCAAAGCAGGCGCCAACCGTTATCTGCTACGCCACGAAACTTACAACGAGACGCATTACCAACAGCTGCATCCGGCGGAGATGTCCGGCAAGCGGCGTTTGCAATGTCTGCAAGATCTAAAAGACATCGGTTACCAGACAGGAACCGGAATTATGGTCGGCAGTCCCGGACAGACAGTGAAAGATATTGTCGAAGATATCTTATTTATAGAACGGCTCCGTCCGGAAATGATCGGCATAGGTCCTTTCCTGCCGCATCATGATACCCCTTTTGCCCAATGTCCAAGTGGAACAGTGGCACAGACAGTTCTCCTATTATCCATCTTCCGCCTGATGCATCCATCCGCATTGATCCCGGCAACAACGGCTTTAGCGACTCTTGCCTCCGACGGAAGAGAACGGGGAATATTGGCAGGCGCCAATGTAGTAATGCCTAACCTCTCTCCGCGCGAGGAACGGAAGAAATATGAGTTATATAATGACAAAGCTTCACTCGAAGCGGAATCCGCCGAAGGCTTGATTGTCCTACAAAAACAGCTGAATGCCATCGGCTACGAGATTTCCACCGAAAGAGGGGACTTTATACAGTGCACCACAGATTACACGGATTTTCACAGATTTATTTCGATTCATTCTTAATCTGTGAAAATCCGTGTAATCTGTGGTGAAAATGAAAAAAGAAAAAATATATGATATACCAAAAAGATTCATCAAAAGCAGAAGAGTTTATCCACCACGAAGAAATTCTGGATACGCTGGAATACGCTAAAAACAATAAAGACAACCGTGCACTTATCGAGCAGCTGATTGAAAAGGCCTCCCATTGTAAAGGATTGAGCCATCGCGAAGCAGCCCTGTTGCTGGAATGCAACCAGCCCGACCTTATAGAACGCATATTTCATCTTGCTAAAGAAATCAAGCAAAAATTCTATGGTAACCGCATCGTGATGTTCGCACCGCTCTATCTGTCGAACTATTGCGTAAACGGTTGTACATATTGCCCGTATCACGCCAAGAACAAGACGATTGCCCGCAAGAAACTGACACAGGAAGAGATTCGCCGGGAAGTGATCGCCTTACAAGACATGGGGCACAAGCGTCTTGCTCTTGAAGCCGGAGAACATCCATCGCTGAATCCGATAGAATATATCCTGGAGTCCATAAAAACAATTTATAGCATTCAACATAAGAACGGTGCCATCCGCCGGGTGAATGTCAACATCGCTGCTACTACGGTAGAAAATTATCGTAAACTGAAAGAAGCGGGTATCGGTACCTACATTCTATTTCAGGAGACTTATCACAAGGAAAACTACGAAACCCTCCATCCTACCGGACCGAAAAGTAACTATGCTTACCATACGGAAGCAATGGACCGTGCAATGGAAGGAGGTATTGACGATGTGGGGATTGGAGTTCTTTTCGGTCTGAATACTTATCGGTATGATTTTGTAGGATTGTTAATGCACGCCGAACACCTGGAAGCTAAGTTCGGTGTAGGACCACATACCATCAGCGTCCCCCGAATCTGTTCGGCAGATGATATTGACGCCGGAGATTTTCCCAATGCCATCTCAGATGAAATATTCAGCAAGATTGTGGCTGTGATTCGGATTGCCGTTCCTTATGCGGGAATGATTATTTCCACCCGTGAATCACAGGAATCCCGTAAAAAAGTTCTCGAACTGGGTATCTCGCAAATCAGTGGCGGCTCACGTACCAGTGTAGGCGGTTATGCCGAAACAGAATTGCCCGAAAACAACTCCGCTCAATTTGATGTCAGCGACACACGGACATTGGACGAAGTGGTCAACTGGCTACTCGAACTAGGCTATATCCCTAGTTTCTGCACTGCCTGCTACCGGGAAGGACGGACGGGAGACCGCTTCATGTCATTAGTCAAATCCGGTCAGATAGCAAATTGCTGCGGACCGAACGCTCTGATGACCTTGAAAGAGTATCTGGAAGACTATGCCTCCGAAGATACCCGTCGGAAAGGATTGGAGCTGATTTCCAAAGAAACGGAACGAATCCCCAATCCCAAAATCAGAGAAATAGCTATCCGTAACTTAAAAGAAATTTCCAACGGTAAAAGAGATTTTCGCTTATGAGCCTGACAGATACTCCAAATGCCAACAGACTTCATATAGCCCTTTTCGGCAGACGGAACAGCGGTAAATCTTCTCTTATCAATGCATTGACGGGACAGGATACCGCCCTCGTTTCAGATACTCCGGGAACGACTACCGACCTTGTATCCAAAGCTATGGAAATGCAAGGTATTGGTCCGTGTTTGTTTATAGATACTCCGGGGTTCGATGATGAGGGAGAGCTGGGAGAGCTGCGTATCAGCCGGACTTTAAAGGCTATTGAGAAAACGGATATTGCATTGCTGCTATGTGGGGATACTACCTTTTCTCATGAAAAAGAGATGCTAGCACTATTGAAAGAGAAGGATATCCCTGTCATTCCGATATTGAATAAAATAGATATAAGAGAGAACAATGATAGCTTAGCTACATACATTGAGGAAGAATGTAAAATACGTCCGTTGCTCGTCAGTGCAAAAGAAGAGATAGGAATCGAGCAAATCCGGCAGGCAATTCTTGAAAAACTGCCTTCGGATTTCGGTCAGCAAAGCATTACCGGAGAGCTTACCGCAGAGAATGATCTTGTTCTTCTCGTCATGCCGCAGGATATCCAAGCTCCCAAAGGCAGACTTATCCTGCCGCAAGTGCAGACAATCCGTGAATTGCTGGACAAGAAATGCCTTGTTGTGAGTTGCACTACCGACAAGTTGACAGAGACATTACAAGCTCTCGCCCGTCCTCCGAAACTAATCATCACCGACTCGCAAGTTTTCAAGGCTGTTTATGAACAGAAACCGGAAGAAAGTAAACTGACCTCTTTCTCGGTACTTTTTGCCGGTTATAAGGGAGACATTCATTACTACGTAGAAAGCGCCGCCGTCATAGGAAGCCTGACGGAGGCTTCACGCGTATTGATTGCGGAGGCTTGTACCCATGCTCCCCTTACCGAAGATATAGGAAGAGTGAAACTTCCCCGCCTATTACACAAACGAATTGGCGAAAAGTTACAAATCGACATTGTAGGCGGAACGGATTTCCCTCAGGATCTAACGCCTTACGACTTGATTATCCATTGCGGAGCATGTATGTTCAACCGCAAATATGTGCTAAGCCGCATCGAACGTGCACGGGAGCAGCACATCCCCATGACAAATTATGGAGTGGCTATCGCCTACCTCAACGGAATACTTGACCAAATAGAATATTAAACAGTACACACGAAAAGAAAAAATAAGGTGCCGCTGATTGTGAAGTCAACGACACCTTATTTATTTTAATTCCTACTATCTCTTATCTTATAGCGGCAATCAATTCTTCCGCCGAAACAAGATTCTGTTCTCCTGTCTCCATATTCTTTAACATCGCTTTGCCTTCACTCATTTCGTTTTCACCGACGATAGCTACAAACGGAATGTTCTTTGCATTGGCATAGCTCATCTGCTTCTTCATCTTAGCCGCATCGGGGAAAATCTCCGCACGGATACCGGCAGCACGTACTTTCGATAAAATGCCCATAGAGAATGCGGCTTCCTTCTCACCGAAGTTAATAAACAAGAGTTCGGTTCCATTCACAGCTTCTTTAGGATAAAGGTCGAGTTGGTTCAGCACATCAAAGATACGGTCTGCACCAAAGGAAATACCGACACCTGATACTCCTGCCATGCCGAATACACCGGTCAAGTTGTCATAGCGACCACCACCTGTGATACTGCCGATCTGCACATCCAATGCTTTTACTTCAAAAATAGCACCGGTATAATAATTCAGTCCGCGAGCTAATGTCAGGTCAAGTTCGATTTCATTCTTCAATCCCATTGTCTCTAAAGTATTCAGAATAAATTCGCTCTCTTCTACCCCTTTCAATCCTACTTCGCTGGCAGCCAACACATTTTTCAGCGTCGCCAACTTTTCCGCATTCGTTCCGCTAAGGAGAATGATCGGTTGTAACTTGGCAATAGCCTCATCACTGATACCTTTCTCTTTCAGTTCGGCATTTACATTGTCCAAACCGATTTTATCCAGCTTATCTATGGCAACAGTGATATCGACAATCTTATCCGATTCACCGATAATCTCGGCAATACCGGAAAGAATCTTGCGGTTATTGATCTTAATGCACACACGGATGTTGAAACGGCTGAATACAGTATCGACAATCTGCATCAATTCGACTTCGTTCAGCAAGGAATCACTTCCCACCACGTCTGCATCACACTGATAGAATTCGCGATAACGTCCTTTCTGCGGACGGTCGGCACGCCATACCGGCTGTATCTGATAACGTTTGAAAGGGAAAGTGATTTCGTCACGGTGCATCACTACATAACGCGCAAAAGGTACTGTCAAGTCATAACGCAATCCTTTCTCACAGAACTTACTTGCCAGCTTAGCGGCATTACGACTCAATAATTCTTCGTCTGTGATTCCTGAGAAGTAATCACCCGAATTCTGAATCTTAAAAAGGAGTTTATCACCTTCGTCACCGTACTTTCCCATCAATGTAGAAAGCATCTCCATCGCGGGAGTTTCTATCTGCTGAAAACCATACAGATGGTATACATCACGAATTGTATTGAATATATAATTACGCTTCGCCATTTCTACCGGCGAGAAGTCACGAGTTCCTTTAGGAATACTTGGTTTTGCTGCCATGATATTGCTGTTTATAATTTTAATTGCGCAAATTTACTGCAAATTTCCGAGCAATGCTTACATATATACGAAAAAATCCTCCATAGTCTTCGGAAAGACTTAGTCTCTTCTACCCATGAAAATCATGATATAGTAAACCAACGTAGCCAATGAACTCAATGCAGCAACTACATAGGTATAAGCAGCAGAACGAAGAGCATCTTCAGCTTGTGCATGATTGTACGAGTTAGTAATGCCGGATGAACTCAACCATACCAATGCACGTTTACTTGCATTGATTTCCACCGGCAACGTGATAAAACTGAACAATGTAGTCATGGCAAACAAAATAATACCTGCCAGCAATAACTGCGGAAATGTGTTCACCAACAAGATACCACCCAGCAATACCCATGTCATAATGGAAGAGGCAAAGTTAACTACCGGAACCAACGCACTACGCATCTTCAAAGGAGCATACATACGCGCATGCTGCACGGCATGACCACATTCATGAGCCGCTACGGCAGCCGCCATTATACTATTACTTTCGTACACTCCTTCACTCAGATTCACCGTTTTGTTAGTCGGATTATAGTGATCGGTCAACTGACCCGGCGTATGCGTCACCTGTACATCATAAATTCCATTGTCATGCAACATCTTGATAGCTACATCGCGTCCTGTCATTCCATTTCCTGTAGGAATCTTAGAATACTTTTTGAATTTGCTCTGCAAATTCATTTGTACCAGCCAACTTACTACGGCTATTCCTATAAATAATACCCAATAAGACATATTCATTTCATTTTAATTATTACTCTATATCTCTATATACAAATTGTTTGCCAAAAATAAGGGGAAACTATCAATGTCAGAATAGTTTCCCCTTGCTTTTATGAAGAATTAGCTAAAAATTAGTCAATTATTATTCTTCAGTATAGCGTTCGATAGTTTGCGCTCTGTCCGGTCCTACAGATACAATCTTGATTTGTACACCCAACTGTTCTTCCAAGAAAGTCAGATAAGCATTGAATTCTTCCGGGAATTCATCTTCGCTCTGCATCTTAGTCATATCTGTCTTCCAACCGGGAAGTTCCGCATATACAGGTTCCACACCTTCTGTGATATCGTACGGGAAATAGTCGATTTCCTCACCATTTACCTTGTAAGCTACACAAGCCTTGATGGTATCGAAAGTATCGAGCACATCGCTCTTCATCATAATCAACTTAGTAACTCCGTTTACCATTACAGAATATTTCAATGCTACCAAATCAATCCATCCGCAACGACGCTTACGGCCGGTCACAGCACCAAACTCATGTCCCAATGCGCCAATCTTGTCGCCTGTCTCATCAAACAACTCCGAAGGGAACGGACCTGCACCTACACGTGTACAATATGCTTTGAAGATACCATATACCTCCCCGATACGGTTAGGAGCTACGCCCAAGCCTGTACAAGCACCTGCACAAACCGTATTAGAAGAAGTTACGAACGGATATGAACCGAAGTCAATGTCAAGCATAGTACCCTGGGCACCTTCACAAAGTACGCTCTTACCATCCTTCAACAAATTGTTTATTTCATGTTCACTATCTACGAAATGGAATTGTTTCAGATATTCAATACCTTCCAGCCAAGCCTTTTCCAGCTCCGTCAAGTCATATTCATAATTCAGACTTTTCAGAATCTGTTCGTGACGGGCTTTCGCTGCGGCATATTTCTGTTCGAAATTATGAAGGATATCCCCAACACGAACACCGTTACGACTAACCTTATCTGTATATGTAGGACCGATACCCTTACCGGTAGTTCCTACTTTGGCATCCCCTTTGGCAGCTTCATAGGCAGCGTCAAGGATACGATGTGTCGGAAGAATCAAGTGAGCCTTCTTTGAAATATGCAAACGTTCTTTCAACGGATGGCCGGATGCTTCAAGAGCCTCAGCCTCTGCCTTGAACAGCGCCGGGTCAAGTACCACACCATTGCCGATGATGTTTACCTTATTTCCCTGAAAAATACCGGAAGGAATAGAGCGAAGTACATACTTCTGTCCTTCAAACTCAAGTGTGTGACCGGCATTCGGGCCGCCCTGAAAACGAGCAACCACATCGTACTTAGGTGTTAAAACGTCGACTACTTTTCCTTTACCTTCGTCGCCCCATTGTAATCCTAATAGAACATCTACTTTCATCTTTCTTTTTTATTGTTGTTATTGACTTTTTTCCGTTTGTTGGCTCTGTCGCACTTGCTGCATATCCCATATATATATAAGGAATAATGGGAAAGCTGGAAGCGGCTTAATTTCGTATTTTCAATGGCATGCTGCAATTCCTCATTCTGAAACTCAATAACCTGGCCGCACTGGGTGCAGATTTGGTGGTGATGCGTATCACGATTGTAGCTTTTCTCGTATTGGGAGGAATTTCCAAACTGATGTTTGATAATCAGGCGGGCATTGATAAGTAATATGATAGTATTATAAAGTGTCGCGCGGCTGACCCTGAAATTCTCCTGGTCTGCCATGAGCGAATAAAGCGTATCGATATCGAAATGGCCGTCTATGGAATAAATAGTATCGAGTATGGCATAGCGTTCGGGAGTCTTGCGATGCCCGTTCAGTGAATATCTGCTTTTCCGTATCTTTCACATTCTGACTTTCCATTTTGGCGGCGCAGTTTTTTACAGCCAACAAAGTTAAGCCTTTTTTGCGGAAAGCAAACAAAAAAAGAAAAATTAATAATGAGAATAGTAAACCGAATTATCACTCTGTCACCTCTTCCCTTACCAGATTATAAAGAAGCTGCTCGGATTCCGAGGAAGATTCTTTCATCTCCTCCACCCTCCGGCAAACCTGAAAAGCATTTTCCTCACTATGCTGCATGAAACGGCGGATAGCAGTCAGTGCAGCATTGCGCACATGATAGGAGCCGGACAAGAAAGCGGTTACCGCCTGATCAAGGAACTCATTTTCCACGCGTTCGTTCATATCGCCTTTTTTCATCAGCAAGCGGGCAATGGTGAGAAAGCCGCAGACCTGCGTATATTCTTCCTCAGCCGCAATCCAATGGAAAGACTTGGCAGGAGCATACGGAAGATGTTGGAAAAGATTCATACAAGTAAGCTCCGCAATCTCAATATTCCGGATGTTCTCCACCCATATATCCGCAATTTCGGGCAGGAAACTGTCAACCGGCTGGAGCAGTCCCGCCAATATTTTACATTCGCGAATATCTTCTTTCCAAAGTGCCTGCGCCAAAGCGTGGTCTTTCTCGTAAGCGGCAGCAATGCTCTTGATACGGGGCAGCTCCACGCCAAAGTTGAGTTTGTAAACCAAACCTTTCTCGCGCATACTTTGGGACACAGCCCCGTTCATGGAGAGGCGGAGCTGTGTCTTTATTTCTTTGAGTTGTTCTGTTAGTTCCATCAATAATGAGGATTAGAGAAATGATGAATTAATTATTTACCGAAGGCAAAA
>OGKS01001101.1_pt1 | contig 13679 bp, 8 predicted proteins | sample 1572491 | NCBI WGS metagenome assembly OGKS01 (sample SAMEA2582153, study PRJEB24529) | metagenome | biome: Human gut stool | place: China | collected 2011
TGAAGATGGTTCTTCCATCTGACGACCCCAATGTTCGATACATCGAAAAGAACTTCTCTGTATGCCCTAATAAAGAAGTTATTGAGAATGTGAGAACTCATGTAAATACTTACGAGGACTCAATTCGCTACCATAACGAAATGATACAGATGGCAGCAATTAAAGATAGCATAGCTAATAGCCTTTTTAAAGAGGCGAATGAAATTAAAAAGAAAATTAATCAGAAATAAGATTGGCTACAAGCGCATTCCACGCCTTGACAAGATAAGGATAAATGGGCTTCACATCGTGTTAGATAGCGCAAGAGCTTGTCCTTGCATCAACAATGTTTCAGGATACTAACTTTCATTAAACTCTCAACTTTTCATTCGTGTCCGTGATACCACTTGTTTGACATTGCGGACACTTTTTATTTTTATGATGGCTATGAAAAAGAATATTGCAATTATAGCAGTTTTGGTTATCTCATTTGTTACATCTTATATATTATGCGGCACAGAACAAAATGATGCGGGTATTGATTCTATCAAGATTGAAGAATATAAGGCAGTTTTAGAAAATAGAGTCAGTTTGGATTCTGTTGCAGGGACATATTGCGGTGTGTTACCTCCTGATGTTGAGACAACACTCACGTTAAATGCTGACGGTACCTACTTGTTGATACAGGCATACAAAGAAAAGCAGAACGAGCGAGAAAAGTTAAGAGGTACCTTCCAAGTGCTTGATGGCAATATCTTGATGCTTGTGCATCCTTCGAGTGGTGACAACATATTCTATAAGGTGAGGGATGGCAGCTGTATTATTCTGATAGACTCGTTCGGTAACGAACCCCAAAAAGAGGTTAGGAAAAACTATATTCTGAAGAAGAAAGGATGAATTGGGAGTGGAAATAAGACTGTTAACTATAGAACGGTAGTCTGACAAAGTTATTTTACTCTCTGTATTGAAGAAAAAGCACTCACAATAAAATCCGTTTTAGAAAGTTCCTATTTCTGATTTTATTGTGAGTAATCTTACCTGCATAAACTTTATGGCTTTTCTAACAAGTTATTAAAATAGTGATAGATTCAACATCTTTTAAATAGAAAAATCCATGTGGTGATCCAAAGAATTATGTTTTCATACAACTATAACTATATTATCATCTATTCTCGTAATCACACAAATTATTGACACCTATTAAAATAAAAAATGTCTCCACTTGATAAACTGTCTTTATCATTATAAGGGAAAAACAATAGATTTGGTATAGAATCCTTTAGTTCAAATATAGACCTACTTTTTGTTTCATAATTATATAAACAAAGAGTATTTGATGTAAGTTTAATCTTGTAAAAGTTGTTCAATCCGGTAAATTCTCCATATAATTTTCCCTTTAAGAACAATCTTATAGAAACTGCCGCTCTTTGTGAATCTTGATACTGACCTGACAATATTTTTTGTTGTATTACTTTAAAATTATTTTTCTTAATTTTTAATGAACCTAAATACTTGTACTCATAATCATTAGTTAAGTCTTCTGTTTTTATTCTTATTGAATATGTTACAGAACCATTATGCGATTCTAAGCATAATTTTTCTAATTCTGTTTCATATTTTTCCACAGAATCATAGGCGTTGTCTCTAATAGTTGAAGTACTTTTTTTGCAACCAATAATTAGAAAACAAATAGTTATATATATACAAAAAGTAACAATTTTCATAAAGCGTATTTTTACTATTATAAAAAGTGGATGCTTTTAATTTAATGCATCCACTTTCTATTTTTGGAATTTATCGTTTACGTGGTTTAGATTCTCTTACCATAGTTTCAACATCGTTTTGATAATTCCGAACACCACCACCATTAAAATTATTTGTAGCATTTCCCCATCCTTTGAACTCATATGATGTTTCTCCTGTTTTTTTATCATATTTTACACTACTTTTGAATCCTTTGGTTGCAAGAATTCTAATGCCATAATACAAAGAATTAGTTACACTCATTTTTTCTTTTTTTCTTCATACCATAAGCATTTTTTATAGAACGCTTACAGCATATTATATATAATACCTCTCAAGGCAAAAGGTTTTATGAAAAACTTTACCAAAAGAGAGTATGTTATAATTCCCCAAACTATGGATAATGGAAGAACCACGAAAAAACACCAATCAGGAATCTTATAATTATAACCATTCCCTTCGAATTTTTTATTTATCAACCATATCTTTTTGTTAGGGAAAAATCTTAAATAAGAGTATATTAATATCATTAGTAGATAAATGGATAACAAATATCCATCATTTCTATGGTATGAATCCCTTAATAGTTCGCACAAAAATAATGCGAATGGGAAAAAGAGAAACGCAAAGACCATTGCCATATACAATGGGCTAAGAAACTTTGCGGACTCTCTTTTTTTGTTATAAGCCCAATATACTCTATAAAATATATAATCTATCATATTACCATTCTAATAATACATAAAGTATTCCTTTCTTTTTGTATTTTTGTCCCAAGCATTACATTATCTCCAGCAAATCTTGACTTTTGGCCCATACCAAATGTAGAGCCACAGCAGGATGGTGATGACGAGACAAACGATTGACGACCAATGGCTTGGGTCGGAGAGGCATTTGAAATAAAAATTGAACAGACCATGGAAGCAGGCCACCAGTATAAGAGAATGCGTATCACGGATAAGCTTGTCAAGACCAAAAGAAGCAAGGAACAACAAGGCAAAGAAGCCCACATCCCCTATTTGCCATGCTCTGCAATGCCAAAAGAACCAAAGCAAAGTGGTGAGCAGCAGTCGGTGAATGATTTTGCAGCCAATTAGTTCGCTATAAAGGTATCCACGCCAGCCCACCTCTTCGAAGAAGGCATAGAGCAGATATACAAACAATAACCACAAACAGAGTCCAATCTCCTTGTAATCAACAATGCCAAACAGAACAAAAGGCACCGCCAATGTGAGGATGCTCTCGGTGACCGATGTACCAAAAAGAGATGTCTTCATTTTTCTTCGAAGCGCCAAGATAACGACAATCGCGCCTATGAGTGGACTCAAGCCACCTACGAAATCCCACAATTTGACGTGGGATGGGTCTATGGTCTCAAAGCGGGTTGAGACGACTCTTATTAATACCGCCAGAACATAGAAAAGCATGATGCTCCATGTCCGCTTCTGTTTTAATATGGATGATATCTTCATTTAGATGGGATATTTGGTTCAAAGTTATATTATTTTTTCTTAAATCGAGCGGAATGTATGGGATTTGTTGTCTTTATTGTCTGTTGTCATTTTATCAGTCTATATTATCTTCCCAGAGAAGGTCCGTCACTTCTACTTCAAGCGGTGCAGAAAGCTCTGTCAAGGCTTATTCTTTCATTTTGCAAAGATAATCATTTTTTCTGAGAATCTATCCTTTTTTTCTGCTGTTTTTTTTCTCTTTTTTCGCTTCCATGATTGTCGCATTCGCTTCCACGTTTGTCGCATTCGCTTCCATGTTTGTCGCATTCGCTCCCATGATTGTCGCATTCGGTTCCACTACGAAATTTGCGTGAGAACATCATCAAAAAATACAGAATCCCTATAGAAAAAGCATTCACATTTTGGGCTTTTCTGTCACAAAGGGTTCACCGTCTTACGCCATTTGTGACGTTTTCGTGAATACCTGTGAAGGGTGGGTTCACGCCCTGAATCCCCTCTGTTTATCGGACTTCCGACGCTGATGTGAAGGGTGAACCCTCGTTTCTTGCTTTCACACGCATACGCGAAAGAAATAAATAAAGAAAGAAAACAGCTGTATGGGTAATGCCTTAAAAACATATAAAAGAATATATATATATTATAATAGACGTTCACAACTTCACAAAATGGTCGCAAGCCCGATAAGTTATTCAGGCCTGCCAATGACTTACTGAGATTTCCCGGTAAGTCATTGAGACATCTCAGTGACTTACCGGGACATGCTAACTATTAAACTGAGGTTTCGTCCTTTCAGCCCGTACTTAAACCACTTACGAAACTTGAGTAACTTCTAAACTTGCTAAACTTCCATAACCAATAAATAGGCGTATAAATACCTGAAAGCATGACAATAAGAAAAAAGGCATATCGCAAGAACCAAAAGTAAATCACACGCAAACGATTACGTAGAAAATCTAATTTTAGACAAAATGGATTCATTCCTATTTAACATATTTTTCGTATCTTTGCAGCCGAAAAGAAAGTGCAATCGATTGCACAATTCATCGTATAAGTTCTCGACTGCGACCGCTCTATATGGATGTTTAAAACAGACTACCATCAAAAATAACTAAAGAAAACAATCAGCGGTGCATAAACTTTCCGTAAAGTATGAGATATTTAAAACAGCTAAATAAGCACAAGAACAATAAAACTAAAAGTGAAATGAAACACAAAACACTGACATTCCGCTTCCTCGACATGAGTCGAAGCGGTTTCGCTCGCCTGTTTCTTCTCCTTTTACTCCCTTGCCTCAGCGTCATTGGAGTGAAGGCTGATAGCAATGGGGGGGTAAAATTCAATTCCGGTGTCCGCTATTCGCAGTGGGCGATTAATTCACGTCTTCACGATTTCTATGCCAACACTACACATTTTGGCTTAGCAACCTACAATGCAGACGGAACTAAAAGCAAGGAAAGAATTGATAGCAAGAACAAGCTCGACTATGTTCCTGGTCTTGTTGCCAAATCTATGATTGAAGCGGCCGATTATTATCAAGACTTCGATTGGTCTAAGCCATGGTTCTTGAGCGTAAAGGAGTATGGTGATGCATACTCCAATTCTGTCCCTAATGGAGGTGGCAGCCTTGATGACCTCAATGCTGTAAAGCTATACATTGGTCTGCACAACAACAAAAGCGCAACAGAAACAGATAAGAGCAACGCAAAGACTGCTATTAGCAGAGCACAGACAGGGCTCGTAGCTCATAACGAGAGTAATTCTATTCAGGCTGGAACGCTTGCTGAGAAAGCTGGCAACACTGTTGTAGGTGGCTGGTTCCATAAAACAGCTTACAACAATCAGATGTGGTTAGATGGTGCCTATATGGGTAGCGCACTCTTGGCTCAGATTGTCAACTTCAATGGCACAGGAACTCATGTATTCGGAAGCACAACTGAAGACTGGGATATGGTATTCAAACAGTTAAACATAGTTTGGAATATGTGTTGGAACGCTAACGCCAAGTTGATGTATCATGCTTTCGAGGCGAATGCCGGAACTGGCACATCAAAATCTCATGCAGACACTTGGGCTGGCTTGAATGGTACAACTGAGCCTTATACATTCCACTCTGCAGCCTACTGGGGCAGAGCCAATGCATGGTATCTCATGGCTTTGGTAGATGTATTGGAAGCCATGCAAAAAGCTGGTCAAGAGAATACAACCAATTATACTACTTTGAAGCAACATCTCGCAGACCTTGCTGCTGGTATTGCTGCACGTCAGGATTCAAAGACTGGTGGTTGGTATCAGGTGATGGACAAAAATGATTCCTTCACAGCTACATCTTACGATAGTAAATGGAGTAAAAAACCTGCCAGCGTAACAAACTATATTGAAACTTCAGCAACAGCTATCTTTGCTGCTGCTTATTTTAAGGCTGTACGTCTTGGAGTTCTCTCAAGTACTACTCAATATGATTATAAAACAATTGCCAAGAATGCTTTCGAGGGTTTGGCAAACAACTACACCTATCTGGATGCTAATGGCGACATGCAGATTTGGGGCAGTTGCCGTTCTGCTGGTTTAGGTGGTGATAAAGATACTGCTTTAAAGGGCGCTGAGAAATATCGCGATGGTTCTAAGGAATACTACCTGTTGGGCTATGATGTTCCTATGGTTAAACAGTCTGAGAGTATTACCGAGGGCAAGGTTCTCGGTGGCTTCATCATGGCTGCTACTGAGTACGAGCGTGCTTACCAGTATCAGGACAACAAGCAGATTCTCTTTGCTCGCGACTTAGCTCCAAGCTATGACGTCACTGCTACTGCAGGAACCCTCGATGCTACTGCTTATGGTGATGGTACCGTTACTTATCAGTGGTATAAGGATGGTAAGGCAATCGCAAATGCCACAACTGCTATTTATACTCCAACTGTAACTGGAGACTATTATTGCGTTGCTACTGCTAATGGTAAAACTATTACGACAAGCACAACAAAAGTAACTGCCAAAAGTAACTCAAATACTGATAATGGTAGCACAGATAATAATGGTGGTAGTGAAAATGGTGAGACAACAACTATTTTCTCTCTTTCTGTAAATACAGGAGCAAATGCAAGTGTAGCAAAGCAAAGCGAACTGTCTTTGACGGAATATGCAACTATTACAGGAGGTTCTGCATCTGTATATAACGGCAAAAGTTCTGCTCAAAACATGATTGTAAATGGAAGTATTACATATACAGACAAAAGTACGCAATATGTAAAAATCACCTTAGATAAAGCACTCGCAAAGGGAGATGTTATTACGATAGCAACTTCTGGAAATAGAATATACGCCGCAAAAGACAATAGTGGTAATACTACAAACAATATTGCCAAAAGTCCTTATACAGTAGATGACAATCTTGCTGGAGCAACTGTTCTTTATTTAAGTTCTGGAGACAAAGGTAAGACTATCAGTTCTATTACCATCACTCGTTCTGTTAAGAAATACACAGTTTCTGCTACAGCAGGAACAGGTGGTTCTGTATCCATTGCAAATGCAGGTACAACTGTCAACTCAGGTTCAGAAGTAGAGGAAAACACTTCTCTTACATTCACCGCAACACCAAGCGAGGGATATGAGTTCGTAAACTGGACAGATGCAAGCAAGAAGGCTGTTAGCACAAATGCAACTTATACAACAACTGTAACTGCTGCGATTGCACTTACTGCCAACTTCAAGGCTAAAACTCCAGTTACCCCAACCGAAGACGATGTTATCTACAACTGGAAAAACATTGGTAGCCAGAAAGAGAATATCGCTGTTTCAGAAGGAACAAAGAATATAAATGGAGCTTCTGTACCATGTATTAACTTCGGTAGCAACTATAATGCCAGCAGATATACCTATATGTCTATCAAGGATAAGGACAATGGTGGTTTTAAGGCAGGCGATATTATCACTATCACTGGTCTTTATACTGGTACTAAAACAACTGGTATTGGTATGGAAATCCATACTACAAGAGATGGCAAGGCAGTCTTTAGCACACCTTATTACAATAAGGAACTTCAGACTTATACCTATACACTTACTGAAGACTGTGACTCACTCTTCTTCGGTCGCTATGGTGGAGCTACTCCTAATGTAACCGTACTGAAGGTGGTTCGTCCTGCAGCTTCGGCAAAGCTGCGCCTTTCTGCCAACTTCGATACCAATAATATCAAGGTGGTAACAGGTACTACGTCCATTACACTTCCTAACCTCACCGTTAAGGCAGGTTCTACAGAACTTACTGCAAGCGATTACTCTGTAAGCTATGAGTCTGATGCAAACGAGATAGCAACCTTGAATGGTACTCAGGTGAACTTCGTATCAGGAAAGACCGGACTGGTTACTATTACGGCAAAGGTAACTCCTAAGGATGCAGCCACATACGAGGGAACGGAAGCTTACTATCAGATTCTCATTCAGGATCCAACTCCTCTGAATATTTCAGTAACTGATATTGATATGAATACCACAGATGCTGAAACCAAAGAGCCAGTTGTGAAAGTTTATGGCGAAAATGATCAGCTGTTGAAGTTGGGTACTGATTATACTTTGTCATATTCGGCTTCTAATGGTGGTCCTGTATCATTCCCTGACGGAAAACTGACTGTAGCAGGAAACAAATACAATTGGACCGAAGGTGTTTCTACCATCACTGTGACTGCAACACCAACAGAAAGTTTGAGCAAGAAGTATAAGAAAGGAAGCGTTGACTTTACCTATGCTGTCACCAAGGGCTTGATTACACCAAAGTTCCTGGATGTTTTTAGTGGTGCAAATATCAAGTTGGCTGTAAAGTCAGGTGATAAGAACAATTTCAATACCTTCACTGTGCCTCTGATTTATGATGGAGAAGATGTTAGTAGCTATTTCGACTATACTTACGTAATAACATCTACTTCAACTGCAAACACACAGAATGTGAATGGTAATGTGCTGACTTACTATCCTAAGAATGCTGGTACTTACACAGTCAAAGTGAGTGCAACCGTTAAAACGAACGAAAAAGATCCTACGTTGGACTATACTGATGTGTATGCAGCTCCTTCCAGCATCACGTTCACTCTTGATGTAAAAGCAAATTATATCCGTCCTGTAGTGAAACTCAATCCTGTCAGTGTCAACATGTACACAGGAACAAGAGAAGATGCTCCAGATGTTACGATCACAGATTATAATACAGGCAAGGTCATCGACGAGAGTACCTATAAAGTTTCTTGGACAACCTTTACTCCTGGTATCTGTAAGGTAGATGCCAATGGTAACATTGAAGCAGTAAGTGAAGGTGATGGAGAAGTACGAGTAACTGTAACGGGTGACGATATGGAGAGCACCACAGAAAAATTGAAAGTCTTAGTTGACGACCCTGCTATGTATCGTGTAAAGGGAACTGGCACTTATGGTAACCAGACAAGAATGTGGAACCAAGACAAGACCTTGTCTGTAGTTCTCGGTGGATGGATGTTCCCTAATCCTGTTGCGACTAATGGTCCTACAAGTCCTACACAAGGTCCATCAACAGAAGGACTGTCCGCTGATTTTCATTGGGGAACAGATAAAAATTTGTCATCTTTGCCAAAATGGAAGCTTACAGGCTTCGATTACTATGTAGTTGGTGATAAAAACAAGAATGCACGTCAGGAGAATGGCTCCAACGCTCTTCCTGAGACAACGAAAATCTATAGCGCAGACTTCAATTCATATAAAGGAACCATCAAGGACAAGATGTTTAATGTACCATGTTCAGGTTCATTCCTTGAGTTCAACCCTACAACAAACGGAAAGGTAACTGTACACATCTTCCAGAATGGTGCATTTGATAGTGGAGTTTATCGTCCACAGCGTCGTGTATTCATCATGGACGAGGCTGGCAATTTCGTAGAATCTGAGGCTCATATCGAAACTACAAGCGGTAAGCCAACTGGTGGCATTAATTCTATTGGCAGTTACAAGTGGGACTTGAATCCAAAGGGTAAAGATACTGCTCCTACTATTGAGGAGGTAAGAAGTCACTTCAAGGGCATACCTGATACATTTGACATGACAACTGATGCATTCAAAAATGATGTTTATGAGAGTCTCCTCAGTACAGATCTTGTTCCAAATGCAGCTGTAGGTAAGGGAAATGGTTCTCTGGGTTGGTCTGTTCTCGCAGACTCCCCTGTCACCTATACCTTTAATGTAAAGGCTGGTAAGACCTACTATCTCTACAACTTCGGTTCGAAGATTGGCTTCTATGGCTTCTCATTCGATGAGGGTGAAACAAAGCCTGTTGAAGATGTGGTATCTTACGATGACAATACCACCAATACTATTAAGACAACAGAGGCTGGTCATGTGGCAAAGGTAACTGTTAATCGCAGCATGAAGGCAGGAGTATGGACAACTTGTGTTCTTCCTTTCAGCCTCAACGTACATCAGGTGGATGCTATCTTTGGTGACACTTACAAGTCTGGCAATGAGAACGGTACTCAAATTCTTTACTTCGACCGTGTAGAAGGCAATAAGGTTTTCTTTGTGCGTCATGCCTATAACACGATTGTGGCAGGTAAGCCATTCCTTATTAAGCCAAGCAAGGATGTGAATAGCATCAACACTGCTAATGTAAAAGATTATCCATACGTAACCATCGAGAACACCGAGCCTGCAGACTGGTGTGCTGGCAATGGCTATACATGGGCTTCAAGCTACAGCAACAATATGACCGTAAAGGAAGGCGATGGCTTCATCAGTAATAAGGATGGTTCGTTCAAGAACTTCGTAGGAACAAGCGGTACCTTGAAAGGCTTCCGTGGCTATCTGAAACGTACAGAAACACAAGCAGGTGCCAAACCTATCATGCTGCAGGTGGTAAACAGTAGCAACGTAGATGGCAACAATGGTGAGACTACAGGTATCGAAGACTTGATCATCGATGCTGACGGACAGCTGATGCCAACCAACGGAAAGGTTTACAACATCAACGGACAGTTGGTTAGCGAAGATGCCAACAGCTTCCAGTCGTTGCCAAGTGGTATCTATATTATTAATGGTAAGAAGTATATCAAATAAAAACATTTGAAGCAATGAATAAAAAAGTATATTTACAGCCTCAGATATTTTACATTCCGTTACAGACAGAAAGTTTGCTGCAAACCTTTTCAAAGACTGGAAATACAGATAATACATGGGGAGGTATGTCAGGCGGAGGTGTTACCACTGACAAAGACCATCTAACAGGCGGAGCTGAAGAATTGTCCAAGGAGCACTTTAACGACTTTGATTCCTGGGATTCCTGGGATTAAGAACTACCAATAATAGAAACAAGAACAACGAGGGAGCAACCTATATAGGGTTCGCTCCCTTGTTTTTTGCAGTTGAAATTTGGGTAACATTCAAAAAATTCGTAACTTTGCCGCCTGAAAATAAGAACAACATGATATATCCAGATAATTTTGAACAAAAGATAGGATTCAACGAGATTCGAAACCTGTTGCGTGAGCGATGCCTCTCCACCCTGGGCAAGGAACAGGTAGAAAAGATGCACTTCAGCTCTGATGCCGACGAGGTGAACGAATGGCTGTTGCAGACACGAGAGTTTCGCAGACTCATGGAGGAAGTGGAAGACTTCCCCCTGCAATACTTCTACGATGTGAGAGAGTCGATAGTACGCATCCGCGTGGAGAACACCCACTTGGAGGAAGACGAACTCTTTGACCTTCGCCGCTCACTGAGCACCATCGACGGTATCGTAAAGATACTCAACCACAGCGATGACGACGAGGCCGAACAAGAAGACGGTTGGCGCAGAGAGAAGAAATATCCCTACCCTGCACTGCATCGCCTGTCGGCTGATGTCATGTCTTTCCCACAACTGATACAACGCATCGACCAGATACTCGACAAGTTTGGCAAGATACGCGACAACGCTACCCCCGAGTTGCTGCAGATACGCCGAGAGTTAGCAAAGACCGAGGGCAGCATCTCACGCACACTGTATGGCATACTGCGAGCAGCACAGAGCGAGGGAGTGGTAGAGAAAGATGTCACCCCTACCCTGCGCGACGGACGACTCGTCATTCCTGTCATCCCTACCCTGAAACGTAAGATAAAAGGTATCGTACACGACGAGAGTGCCACGGGAAGAACGGTATTCATTGAGCCTACCGAGGTGGTGGAAGCCAACAACCGCGTGAGAGAACTCGAGGGAGAGGAACGCAAGGAGATCATACGCATCCTCACCGACTTCACCAACAAGGTGCGACCCTTCTCGCGCGAGATACTGGACAGCTACCGATTCCTTGCCATCATCGACCTGATACAGGCCAAGGCAAAGCTTGCAGAGACCCAGCAAGCCATAGAGCCTGAGGTGGAAGCCCACCCACACGTAGACTGGACCAGAGCCATTCACCCCCTGCTCCGACTCTCGTTGGAGAAGAAAGGCGAGAAGGTGGTGCCACTCGACATCATGCTGACACAAGAGAAGCGCATCCTCATCATCTCAGGTCCTAACGCCGGAGGAAAGTCGGTATGTCTGAAGACCGTGGGACTGCTGCAATACATGCTGCAGTGCGGACTGAGCATCCCCGTGAGCGAGCGTTCGAAGACGGGCGTGTTCCAGAACATCATGATCGACATAGGCGACGAACAGAGTCTGGAGAACGACCTGAGTACCTACTCCTCGCATCTGCTCAACATGAAGAATATGATGAAGGCTGCCAATGGCGACACCATCATCCTCATCGATGAGTTTGGTACAGGCACCGAACCTGGCATCGGCGGAGCTATCGCCGAAGCTGTGCTCGACCGCTTCTGCCAACAAGGTGCTTATGGAGTCATCACCACACACTATCAGAACCTGAAGCATTTTGCCGACAGTCATGAGGGTGTGGCCAACGGTGCCATGCTCTACGACCGCCACGAGATGAAAGCTCTCTTCCAGTTGGCTATAGGCAGACCCGGCTCTTCCTTCGCCATCGAGATAGCCCGCAAGATAGGTCTTCCCGAGGAGGTGATCAAGGAGGCCAGCGACATCGTAGGCTCCGAATACATACAGAGCGACAAGTATCTGCAAGACATCGTTCGTGACAAGCGCTACTGGGAGAACAAACGACAGAGCATACACCAGCGCGAGAAAGACATGGAAAAGACTATCTCGCGATACGAGAGCGACATCGAGGATATAGAACGAAGCCGCAAACAGATACTCGCCAAAGCCAAACAACAGGCAGAGGAACTGCTGAAGGAGAGCAACAAAAAGATAGAGAACGCCATACGCGAGATACGCGAGAAGCAGGCTGAGAAGGAGGAGACCAAGCGCATACGTCAGGAACTGGACGCCTTCAAGGAAGAGATGCAGGACATCGACACCAAGGAGAACGACGACAAGATAGCCCGCAAGATAGCACAGATACAGCAACGCAAGGAACGACATGCCAAGCGTAAAGCCGAAAAAACTCAGAACCAAGAGAAGGCTGCGGCAGCGCTGCGCAATGCTGTCAACAAGACGCAGCAGGAAAACCGTCCTCTATCAGTAGGCGACACCGTACGTATCAAAGGGCTCTCCACCATAGGAACCATAGAGAGCATAGCGGGCGATATGGCTACTGCTGTCTTTGGAGGTATGCGTACCAAGATGCGCCTCAACCGTCTGGAACATGCTGTCGCCACCACCGAGACCGACAAGACAGAACAACGCAAGGAGAACTTAGGATCGTATGGCATCAGTACCGAGACACGCAACACGATAGACAAGCACAAGACCAATTTCCACCAAGACCTCGACATCAGAGGTATGCGTGGCGATGAGGCGCTCAATGCCGTGCAGTATTTCATCGACGATGCCATCCTTGTGGGAATGCCCCGTGTGCGCATCCTCCATGGTAAGGGCAATGGTATCTTGCGACAGCTCATCCGTCAGTATCTGAGCAGTGTGCCCAATGTCACCCACTTTGCCGATGAGCATGTGCAATTCGGCGGTGCAGGAATTACAGTTGTTGACCTATAAATAAAATAGTATGAAATCAATCAAAGAACTCTACCGTATCGGTACCGGTCCATCCAGTAGCCACACTATGGGGCCGCGCAAGGCAGCTCAGATATTCCTGGAAAGGCATCCCGAAGCAGCCGCCTTCCAAGTAACCCTATACGGAAGCCTCGCCGCTACCGGCAAGGGGCACATGACCAATGTTGCCATCACCGAGACACTGCAACCCGCAGCACCGGTAGAAATAATCTGGGAGCCCAAAATATTCCTGCCCTTCCATCCCAACGGTATGAAATTCGTCTCTTTGGACAGCGAAGGCAAGGAGACCGACCAATGGACCGTATTCAGCGTCGGCGGCGGTGCCCTGGCAGAAGAGAATGATGGAGCATCATCCGTAAACACCCCGGATGTATACGAAATGAACAGTATGACCGAAATACTGCAATGGTGTGAACGTACCGGAAAAAGTTACTGGGAGTACGTCAAGGAATGCGAGGAAAGCG
>OGKS01001104.1_pt1 | contig 13673 bp, 12 predicted proteins | sample 1572491 | NCBI WGS metagenome assembly OGKS01 (sample SAMEA2582153, study PRJEB24529) | metagenome | biome: Human gut stool | place: China | collected 2011
CTAAATATGGGACTTATGTATTGGTGATGAGCCATCCGAACTGTCAACCGGAAGTTCGTAGGATAATATATTCAGAGAAATAAAAAAATGAGAATGTGTCATACCGCGATGAACGCAAATTATCGCAGGTTATTTATGACACATCCTCATTTTAATTTAATGAAACCTTTAGTTCCTGAATACTAATCCGTCACCGCTAGCGTCTACAATAATTGCTTTGCTTCGGTCTACTTCCTGAGAAAGTAGTTTTTTGGACAAGTCGTTCAATAGGTAGCGTTGAATAGCCCTCTTTACCGGACGTGCTCCGAATTCGGGATCATATCCTACTTTAGATAAGAAGTCCAAAGCAGCTTCGGTCATCTCAAGTTCCACTCCGTTTTCGGCTAACATCTTCTGTACGCTCTTGATCTGTAAGAGTACAATCTGCTTGATTTCCTTTTCTGTTAACGGCAAGAACATGATTGTTTCGTCGATACGGTTCAAGAATTCCGGACGAATGGTCTTTTTCAGCATATTCATCACTTCCTTTTTCGTTTCTTCGACTACCTCTTCTTTGTTTGCACCATTCAGCTTCTCCATCTGGCTCTGTATATAGGAACTACCCATATTTGAAGTCATGATGATGATAGTGTTCTTGAAGTTGACCACCCTTCCTTTGTTGTCCGTCAGTCGTCCGTCATCCAATACTTGCAACAGAATGTTGAATACATCCGGATGAGCTTTCTCTATTTCATCGAACAGAACGACAGAATAAGGTTTCCGTCGGATAGCTTCCGTCAGTTGACCGCCTTCATCATATCCTACATATCCCGGAGGCGCTCCGACCAAACGGGAAACACTATGCTTTTCCTGATACTCGCTCATATCGATACGGGTCATCATCGTTTCGTCATCAAACAGAAATTCAGCCAATGCCTTTGCAAGCTCTGTTTTACCTACACCGGTCGTTCCGAGAAAGATGAATGAACCGATCGGGCGTTTCGGGTCTTGCAGTCCGGCGCGGCTACGACGTACAGCGTCCGCAACAGCTTCTATCGCTTCATCCTGCCCGATAACCCGTTCGTGAAGCTCTTCTTCAAGATGCAACAGTTTGTCTTTCTCGCTCTGCATCATTTTGCTGACCGGAATACCCGTCCAACGAGAAACTACGTCTGCAATGTCTTCAGCGTCTACTTCCTCTTTAATCATGGCGGTATCACCTTGCATCTCGCGGAGCTTTTGCTGAGTCTCTTCTATTTCTTTGTCCAAAGCTTGGAGTTTACCGTAACGTATTTCCGCAACTTTTCCGTAGTCGCCTTCCCGTTCCGCCTTTTCAGCCTCAAACTTCAGATTCTCAATCTCCACCTTATTCTGTTGGATCTTGTCCATCAACGTCTTTTCGCTCTGCCATTTTGCCTTGAAAGACTTTTCCTGCTCTTTCAGTTCGGCAAGCTCCTTACCGATGATTTCCAACTTAGGCTTGTCATTCTCACGTTTGATGGCTTCACGCTCAATCTCCAATTGTTTGATTTTACGGGAAATCTCATCCAGCTCTTCCGGAACGGAATCCACTTCCATGCGTAATTTAGCGGCAGCTTCGTCCATCAGGTCGATAGCTTTGTCCGGCAAGAAACGATCGGTGATGTAGCGGCTACTTAGTTCTACGGCTGCAATGATCGCATCATCTTTGATACGGACATGATGATGGTTCTCGTAGCGTTCTTTCAGTCCACGCAGGATAGAGATTGTGCTCAAGTTATCCGGCTCATCCACCTGCACGATTTGGAAACGGCGTTCCAAAGCCTTATCCTTCTCGAAATATTTCTGGTATTCGTCGAGAGTCGTAGCACCGATAGACCGCAATTCGCCACGTGCTAAGGCCGGTTTTAGGATATTGGCGGCGTCCATTGCACCTTCCCCTTTTCCGGCACCTACCAGCGTGTGAATCTCGTCAATAAACAATATGATATCACCTTCGGATTTCTTCACCTCATTGACTACGGATTTCAACCGTTCCTCAAACTCACCTTTGTATTTTGCACCGGCAACCAATGCACCCATATCCAATGAATACACCTGTTTGTTTTTCAGATTTTCGGGCACGTCTCCACGAAGAATACGATGCGCCAATCCTTCTACAATGGCTGTCTTACCGGTACCCGGTTCCCCAATCAGAATCGGATTGTTTTTAGTACGACGGCTCAATATCTGAAGTACGCGGCGGATCTCCTCGTCACGTCCGATGACAGGGTCCAACTTACCGCTACGGGCAGCCTCATTCAAGTTGATGGCATACTTTTCGAGTGACTGATAGGTGTCTTCACTTGATTGCGACGTAACCTTTTCTCCTTTTCTCAATTCACTGATGGCGTTACGCAGTTCCTTTTCTGTCATACCTGCGTCCTTCAGGATGGTAGAAACGGTACTCTTGACAGTCAGCAATGCGAGTATGATATGTTCCAGCGAGACGAATTCGTCACCCATTTCTTTGGAATACTGTGTCGCTTTCTGTAAAACCTCGTTGGATTCACGACTCAGGTACGGCTCGCCACCGGATACTTTCGGAAGTGAATCGATTTGTCTGTCTACAACAAGAGCAACCTGTTGTCCGTTCATGCCCAATTTCTGGAAAATGAAGTTAGTGACGTTTTCGCCTACTTTCATCACTCCCTGCATGATGTGGACAGGTTCAATAGCCTGTTGTCCCCGACTTTGTACCAGGTTCACGGCCTCCTGCACCGCTTCTTGAGATTTGATGGTAAAATTGTTAAAATTCATATTGTTGTTCTCCTTTCTTATTTCATGTTTCTAATAACACTTAAAAGGGCGCAAAAGATTTGCCAAGTAGAAAAATATGACAAAATAGCATGATTGTTAAGGAGTTAAAGGACAAAATGACTTTTTTTGTTTAGTGCAGACTGACGAATTTGCAAGATAATCAAGTGGATAAATGAAAGTATTGTAGTATCTTTATCCGCTGTAATGATATAATTAAGGTATATATGAATGATAACCCCCAAATAAAACTGTCCGAAACAGTAGTGCTGATAGATGCCGCTTTTCTGAATTTTGTAATAACGGATATAAAAAACTATTTTGAGAAGACATTGCAACGTTCTTTACAAGAGATAGACCTTTCGTTGTTTACTTCCTATCTGACTCTGGATGCAGGAATCAACGAAGGAAAGAACGAGGTGCAATTTCTTTTTGTATATGATAAAGAATCGAGACACTTGCAACATTGCCAGCCTTCCGACTTGCAGGAGGAGCTGAACGGAGTTGCTTTCCAAAGTCCGTATGGCGAGTTCTCTTTTGCCGGTGTCCCATCGGAGGGCATGGTGTCGAGAGAAGACCTGTTTATGGATTTGCTTTCCGTTGTTTCCGATTCGGCGGATGTGAAGCGGATGATTGTTGTTTCTTTCAACGAGGAATATGGGAAGAAAGTGACTGATGTTCTACAGGGACTGAAAGGCAAGGAAGTTATGCAGTTCCGTATGAATGAACCGGAAATATCGGTAAACTACAAATGGGATATGTTGGCTTTTCCTGTGATGCATTCATTGGGAATAAGGGCGGAGGAGTTATAATCGCTAATACTAAGTTGCTGTGTCCGATTTTCGTTTAAAAGTTTTTCAGAGTGTAGCGAAGAATCTAAGTTTTACGAAGGCTTCGCAAGAGTTGTTTGTCAGCCAGCCTGCTATCACCAAGCATATTCAGGAGTTGGAGACTTGTTACCAAACCCGTCTTTTCGATCGTCAGGGAAGTAAAATCTCCTTGACTGAGGCCGGAGAGCTGTTGCTGAAGCATAGTGAAAAGATTTTGGATGATTATAAGCAATTGGAATACGAGATGCACTTGTTGCATGACGAATATATCGGAGAATTAAAACTGGGTGCCAGCACTACGATTGCGCAATACGTCCTTCCTCCTTTATTGGCCAACTTCATAACAAAGTTTCCACAAATCAATCTTTCTTTGATAAATGGGAATTCCCGTGGGGTGGAAGTGGCGTTGCAGGAACATCGTATTGACCTGGGATTGGTAGAGGGTATCTTCCGTTTGCCGAATTTGAAGTACACTGCATTCCTGCAAGATGAACTCGTGGCTGTGGTTCATATGCGGAGTAAATTGGCGGTTGCCGACGAAATCCTTCCGGAAGAACTTCCAAATATCCCTTTGGTCTTGCGCGAAAGAGGTTCCGGTACATTAGATGTATTTGAGCGTGCTCTGCTGCAGTATAATCTGAAGCTCTCTTCTCTGAATGTTTTAATGTATCTTGGCAGTACGGAAAGTATCAAGCTTTTTCTGGAGCATACGGATTGTATGGGAATTGTTTCCATCCGTTCGGTACATAAGGAACTTGTTGCCGACACTCTGAGGGTAGTTGAAATAAAAGGAATGCCGATGCAACGTGAGTTTAACTTTGTTCAGTTGCAAGGGCAGGAGGGAGGATTGTCCCAAGTCTTTATGCGTTTTGCGGGACATCATAGCAAGAGTTTATAGTCGTCAGACTTCTTCCATCCGTACTAATTCCCATCCACGGAATTGCATGATAATACAATGGAGTTGTGTCCCTTGACATAGAAGCCGCACTTTAGGGCTTTCCGCATAATTATGAATCTGGCTTATGGCCTCTTTCCATTGATTTTCTGCTTGAGCTTCAAACTTCTCCTGTGGCAAATATTTTAGTTCTAAGATGTAGCTATGGGCCACTTCTTTGTAGCGTTGTAAGTCGGGCATAAGGAACATATCACAGAAACCGTGATTTAATTCTACTTCTGGGGTAGTAAGGTAGTAAGCATTCACGCTAAGATAAGCGGTGAAGAATCCTTGAATGTTTCGTTCTCCTTCTATGCTGCTTCGTACTGAAGAATTGTTTTTATAAGCATTTGCAATAAATGTCAGTGCCGGTTCCCATTGACCGTCAAAGGCCATATCACTAAAGAGTATTTCTACCTCTGTCAAGTTAATGTAGTGCTGCTTTTGATATTCTTCCAATATATATTCATAGTATTGCTTACGAACATTTGTATTGGGGATACCTAAAACCGTCAGATTTCCACGTGTTCCAATGATGGTCAGCATTCCATAATAAAAAAGTAGGCTGGGAAAAATCTCCTGTTTGGTGATTTGGTCGGCAGAAAAAGAGTTGAACAGATTGGTCAGAATTTTACCTTCTTCGGCAATTTGTCTGATAACTCCTTTGCGGTCGCCGTCAAGACGATCCAATTGAATAAGTCTCTTCATTTTGTTATAATCCGTACGGGTATTCGGATCAATCATCTGTTCGGGGGATTGTCCCAGTTGGATCCGGTTGCGTAGGTAGTAAAGTACCATATCACAGTTAAACATTTTGGAGTCGTTCAAGCTTTGACGTGCAAAACAATAATTGTCATACCATGGCTTCATTTCTTGAATCATTTCCTCAATATCTCCTTGTAAATGTCCTGCTTCTTCATAATAACGGAACATTTGTCGTACATCCTCTTCCGAGAATCCCAACATTTGATTAAACAAAGGATTTGTGCTGATATTCCATCCGATGTTGAAACCACTAGTCAAATCATCTAGTGTAACAGGGCTTACACCTATCATGAAGATGCGGTCGAACATCCCCTTATAGTTTTTGAAAGCGTCTCGGTAAAATCCACTGGCATGGGTAATGGCATGGTATATTTCATTACCATGTTCGTTTAGGATTACATTTGTAAAATTGTCATATTCGTCGATGATAAGATACAACGGGTATCCCAGTCGGCGTGCTTCTGCATCTAAGATATGTAATTTATCTAGTCCTTTCTTGGCTGCATTAAAGCGGGAAATAAACTCATCTGTATAATATTCACGATAGCGGTTCAGAAAGTCATCTAATTGCACGGCACTATACGCATCGAATTTTTCTGGTAATTCATCAATGCTTCCGCCTATTTTTGAAAAATCAAGATAAAGAATTTGATAAGTTCCTTGCAATGACGTTGGATTTTGACCAATCCATAAATCTCCGAAAAGCTGCTGGAATCTTTCTTTCTGTGAAAGGTCATAATATGCGCGGAGCATACTTAGTAAAAGACTTTTTCCGAATCGACGTGGACGGATAAGTATCAGATAATTTGCCTGACTCTCCAATAAAGGGATGTACATTGTCTTGTCCACATAATAACGGTTTTGTTCCCTCACACTGGTGAAGTCTGCCATACCATAGGGAATTTCTTTTACTGCTTCCATGATTTTTTTATTATTTCTTACCTTTCGAACAACCAATAGACAAAGATAGTTTATTTATTGTGAATATTTTGTACTTGAGCGTTTATTTTCTTTCGTGATTTATACCTTTTATATTCTCGCTCATTAATATCCTCGCTCAATTTTCGCATTTATAACTTGAACTTAGGAGCTACTAGAAAAATAAAACAAATTCATCTCTCATATCTCTCATTATTTTATCTACTTTATTGATTATCAGTAATGTAATTTATGAGAGATCTTTTTTATGCTACCATCTCTCATACATTTGGATACTATCTCTCATATATTAAGGCTCTATCTCTCATACTTTCCGCACCTTTTGAGACATAATCTTTGGTAACTCATTATTCTTTTTGTTTCTTTTTTATATAGATTCTGTGTGCACCTCTTCCAGCGATTCCGATTCCGGAATTGGGCTGATCTCCCCATTGTTTTAATTCTATGGTTGCTGCCGTTTGTAAGAGTCCTGTTAGGCTCCGATATTCATGAACCGTAAGGAACGAATGCTCGTCGAGATATTTCAATGCCAGTTTGAGGCGTTGCTCCGGCGTGAACTTCTGTGAGGAACGTTGCTTTTTCCAAGAGGCTCTTTCCAGTCGGCACCTTTCATTAATTCTTCTCGGCATGATTTTGTCTACTCGAAAATTTACATTTCCTACATTAATACTCTGTGCATTACGATGTTCACTTCCTTCTTCGGCTCCTTCCCGTTCTTTATCTTTGTACAGGGCCAGCGACGCTGTGAATGTGCCGATTCCGTCTATCTTAACCGAGCGTCCTTCCGCCATTATGTGTGCCATTTCGATGGAGGTTTGGAGCAATATGCCTTCTATATCTCCTGGACTGAAACCACTGACGTCACCCACTCGTTGGGCGAGTTCTTTTATGCTTGCATTGTCTACCCGTGCAAACTTCGGATATGTGATTCTTTTTCCCGTATTCTGTAAGTCGGGCATCTCCTCCATTATGTACTTTGCCATACTGTTTGTTGTTTAAATCATTAGTAGATAAGTTCTTGTATACTAGGGCAAAACTTCTTTTTCTCTAATAGATAAGTACTTTTGGATTAAGTATAAACTATAAACGGAGCTTTCGTTTTTACAAATGAAACTTGCGTTTATAAAAACGAAAGTTTTGATTATAAGAACAAAGCCTTCGTTTATAGTTTTCTCTTGTACAAAGGTAGGTTTTATATTTGAGAAAAAGAAGTTTGGCATTAATAAAAAGGAATTTATCTATTAATAGATTGCGTGGAAAGTACTAGGAAAAGTGGAAGTAGGAAAGGGTGTCTATATGTGTTTAGATGATTGCTGGAAGGGGTGTTTTTAGTTTTATTCTATTACTTGAATAAAAATGAATGAGATGAAGTAGGATATTTGATTTTATTTTCATATTTTTGCAATGTTTCTCACGTTGATACTTTAATTCATGAGGTAGGAGAGTGTGGGAAATGTATCATATAAAGAAAGACGTTTACTTGACGTTTTGTCTTTGACGCATCAAAACTTCGAACACTTTGAGTAGTAGTCAAAACAAAGCAACTGTAGATGTCTGCGGGATATGTTTATATCTTTGGTATACTTTATAAAAAGTGTACTTAGTTGTTATACATATCAGCGTGGGCTTCTGCGTTGCTCGTTTTACTACTACGGGCAGTTCGAAGGCCTTGATGCGTGGGACGAGTAATAGGTACAGATTCCCGCGCTTTTTCTTTATATGGTAATAGCTTATCTAAATTATGAACTGTCTGGTTCGGGAATCTGCAGGTATTTTCTAAATTCATATTATGTATTCTGTAATTGTAAAAACGCAAAAAGAAATGTTGGCGTTATGTTTACTTCTTGGACTTTTCATTATGTGTTATTCTTGTTCTTCTTCAGAGGATGAAAATGAAGTAATTTGGAATTCTGAAGATTGTGTAGCTATAGACAAATATAAGGATTTTAGGATACTTATAGGCACTGAGTGGAATTTGAAACTCTCAGAAGGTTATAGAGAAATGATACTTTTTGCGGACAAGACTTGTCGATGTAGTTCTTATATTGAGGGAATTGGGTTCTTTTTCCCAGAAGGCGTGTGGGAGTATAATTCAGAAACTGGTAGATTAATAACGACTGTTAGTAATTTCCCCAAATTAACTTTGAATATATATTCATCACGAGATATGATTGGGTATACGGATGATGGTAAAATGATAAATGCTACTATTGCTAATGAAAATTCTACATACTTAAAGTTTCGAGATGACGATGTTGCATTCGATTTTCTTGTCGGTAAATGGAGAGATAAAAATACTGGTACAATATTGATAATCCATGCTAATGGAGAGTATCAAATAAAAAATCAAATTACTGTAGATAATGGTATTATTGAGAAATGGGTTGATTGGAACCTGACTGGTAGTGCGTATTATGATGAAACTTTATTGTCGAAAGAAAATAAAGCATTAGCGATAGAATTACTTTCTGGCAATTTGATGGAAATGAAGTATATGGTTAATGTTCGTATTGAGGGAGAAACAGTATTGTGTGATGAAATAAAAGAATTTTCAGGTAGTTATGAATATGTAATAGATGATTGAAGAGCGATATGTACTGTTACGGCTTTATTATCTAATTATATTAACGAAAATAGTAAGGTTTCTATTATTCAATATTGGAGATATTAAAGAATATGGAACAATTCTATTAGTCTTTTTGACGAATGGTAATTCAAATATATTGTTGAAAATTATTTATGTGTCTTAACTATGGAGAATACGATATTGTGGTATAATAACTCTTTGAATTTTAGTTTAAAACAAACAATGAATAATATAAATGACTTAATTTATAATATTCAAAACTTGAAACAGCTTCAGTTAAAGATAGATGAATGTCAAAATTTAAAAGATGGCATACAATTGCAGACTAATATGGCATGTTTAGCTTTATTGAGACGTTATATATTAGATGAAGTGGGTGTAGGATCGGTCTTATTTCGAAATCTTATTCGAAAATATTACCCATTGGGTGATGAGCAAATTGTAAAGTATGAAACCTCTGTTTATCCACAGTCGCATAAGATAGTGGAAGAACGTAAATTTGTAATAGATCCACGTAACTGGTATAATATTACTAATTTGAATGTGTTAAGGAGAAAAGGCCCGACGTTTTCTATTGATAATAATTTGTATTGTGCATATTTTAAATATTATCGAACAACAGTAAAATCTTATAATATTGTTTATTCTACGGTGATTACTGAAATCTTGTCCTTAGATGAACTGTTTAGAAGCGGAAAGTTAGAGGACGAAAGGATTATTAGTAGGGGACGTGAATTGATGGATTTTTTTAGATATAATTATTATGTTGATTTTCATAATAGTTTGAATGATCCTCGATCTGCTTATTATTTAGTGAAAAATGAATTTACTAAATGGAGTTGGGATTTAGTTAAAGAAATTATAGATAAGGAAGGTCCTTATTCTCGATTGAGTTATTTATTACAAAATAATGGCTTTTTCGCACAGATGGGTATTGGAAATATTGTAGAAACATTGACGAGGTTACAGGAACTTTTGAAAAATACGATATCAAAGGATGTTTGGAACGAAGTGGTTGACAGGTATAAGAATATGGGAATTAAACTATATTCGTATAGTCCTGATATATCGAAAAATTTTATAATAGAACATCAGGATGAATTAGATTGGCTTGTGCTCCAAAGGAATCCTTATATTCAGTGGGATCTGGAATTGATAAATATATTTCTTAGAAGATATAAGATGCTGATTCCTGAATATGAATGGGAGGTACAACTTGGTGGATCGCACGCTATGTATTATGCTATTGAGGATTTCTTAAATGATTCTATTTTAAATGATATTGAAAAATTATATAGACAATAAGACTATTTGTGTTTGTTGTGTGTATTCTGTTATGTCTCTTCACTTTTTCAGGGCGAATTTGATAAAAAACTCAGAGTGAATTAATACCTTGTTTTATTCAAACGCAAGTAAAAAATACTCTAATAGGGTTTGAATAAGGTGATATTTGTTCTTTTATAATAAGTTTCTGAAATGCTATATCAAAATCTCATATTTCTTCTCTATTTTTGTCTTTGTATCATTAACAAAGAGAGAAACTTATGGATAGTATTACTGCATATCTTTTGAAGGAAAAGCAATCTAAGCGAAAAGGGGGATTGTATCATAAAACCCAAGTGAGTTTGACTTATAACTCTAATCGAATAGAAGGGAGTAGGCTTACTGAAGAACAAACTCGTTTTATCTTTGAAACTCGTACGATAGGTTTTAGGGATGAAGAGGCTATACCGGTTGATGATATAATTGAGACATCCAATCATTTTGTGGCTTTTGATTATTTGCTTGATACCATTGATGAACCCTTATCTGGAAAATTGATTAAAGAATTTCATCGAATATTGAAAACTGGGACGGCGGATGCAGCGAAAGCTTGGTTTAATGTAGGTGATTGGAAAAAATATCCTGGAGGTATTCAGACTGTAATGCCTGATAATGTAGATGCGGAAATAGCGAATTTGAATGATAAATACTATTCAATTGTCTGTGTAACATTTGAAGATATTATAGAATATCATTATTGTTTTGAAAGAATTCATCCATTTCAAGATGGTAATGGTAGGGTAGGGCGGCTGATTATGTTTCGTGAATGCCTTCGTCATAATATCGTTCCATTTATTATAGATGAACGCCATAAGCAATTTTATTATCGTGGACTTAGGGAGTTCGCGACTACTCGTGGATATTTGCTAGATACTTGTCTCTCTGCTCAAGATACTTATGTAGCGTGGGTAAAGTACTTTTATCCGGGATTATTAGACTGATAGACAGAAATAAAATCTGACTTTTATATGGACTGTTTAATGAATCTTTTATGGTTGTTGCTGGGCGGCATTAGCGTTATCGCCTTTTGGAAAAGATATTGTAGAAGTGTAATAAGGTAATCTTGATAGAGAAGAGGTTAGAGCTATAACTAAAAGTTATAACGTATAATTAGAAACGATTAGCGTGTCTTGATTGTTTGTCATACCTTTGCGCTCCAGAAAAACAATTAAAGATATATTATATGATTTCAACAGCTACAAAAACATTGCAGGCAAAAAATAAGACTATTTATGTCGCCCTGCTTTCTACTTTGACTCTTTTCTTATTTTTGGATTATATTCCGGGTTTGCAGGCATGGTCTGCATGGGTGACTCCTCCGGTAGCTCTGTTCCTCGGACTTATTTTTGCATTGACTTGCGGACAGGCACATCCGAAATTCAATAAAAAGACTTCTAAATATCTATTGCAATACTCCGTTGTCGGATTAGGATTCGGTATGAATCTGCAATCAGCGTTGGTTTCCGGTAAGGAAGGGATGGAGTTTACTATTATTTCGGTGGTAGGTACATTGGCGATAGGTTGGTTTATCGGACGCAAGATATTTAAGATAGATAGAAATACTTCTTATCTGATCAGTTCGGGAACGGCTATTTGCGGTGGTAGTGCCATTGCGGCAGTAGGACCGGTACTGAAGGCAAAAGATAGTGAAATGTCTGTGGCATTGGGTACTATCTTTATTTTGAATGCTATTGCGCTTTTCATATTTCCAATGATTGGTCATGCTCTGAACATGAGCGAACATGAGTTTGGTACTTGGGCGGCTATTGCTATCCATGATACAAGTTCTGTGGTTGGAGCCGGTGCTGCTTATGGAGAGGAGGCTTTGAAGGTGGCTACTACCATCAAATTGACTCGTGCTCTTTGGATTATTCCGATAGCTTTCGCTACTTCATTCATTTTTAAGAGTAAGGGACAAAAGATTAGTATTCCCTGGTTTATTTTCTACTTTGTACTGGCAATGATCGTAAATACTTATTTGCTGGATGGAATGCCGGAAATTGGAAATGCTATTAATGGAATTGCTCGCAAGACATTGACAATTACGATGTTCTTTATTGGTGCTTCTCTTTCGATAGATGTTCTGAAAGCAGTTGGCGTAAAACCGTTATTGCAGGGAATAGCGTTATGGGTAGTCATTAGTTTGAGTACATTGGCATATATCTATTACTTTGCATAAGTATGAATAAGGATTAGGTAATATATAAAAGAAGTGGGAGAATGTTCGTTTCGTACGATATTCTCCCACTTCTTTTTGTACAACCCTCAACCCTCCGATTACAGCTTTGAAGAACTGTAAGGTGGGAGTGATTATTTTTTCTTTAACTCTTCAAAGATCAGTCCTTCCAGCTCTTCTGCTAGTTCCGGATTGTCGGCAATACATTGTTTGGCGGCGTCGCGTCCCTGTCCCAGCTTCGTGTCGTTGTAACTATACCATGAACCGCTTTTCTTGATGATTCCCAGATCGGCACCCAAGTCAACGATTTCTCCGGAATGGGAGATACCTTCACCGAACATGATATCAAATTCTGCTCTCCGGAAAGGAGGAGCCACTTTATTCTTCACGACTTTTACTTTAGTCAGTTTGCCCAGAATCTCTTCACCATCTTTGATCGGTTGTCCCGGACGGATATCCAAACGTACGGATGCGTAGAATTTTAAGGCATTACCACCGGTAGTTGTTTCCGGACTGCCGAACATTACACCGATCTTTTCACGCAACTGATTGATAAAGATACAAGTTGTACGTGTCTTGCTGACTGCTGCTGTCAACTTACGTAATGCCTGAGACATCAAACGTGCCTGAAGACCTACTTTGTTGTCACCCATGTCACCTTCAATTTCAGCTTTAGGAGTCAATGCGGCAACGGAGTCGATTACGATAATGTCGATAGCGGACGAACGGATCAGTTGTTCTGCAATTTCCAATGCCTGCTCTCCGTTGTCCGGCTGGGAGATGTACAGGTCATCGATGTTTACACCTAGTTTAGATGCATAGAAACGGTCGAAAGCATGTTCTGCATCAATGAAAGCTGCTATACCGCCAGCCTTTTGTGCTTCGGCAATGGCATGAATGGCCAATGTCGTTTTACCGGAAGATTCCGGTCCGTAAATTTCGATGACCCGGCCTTTGGGATATCCACCAACACCTAATGCTTTATCGAGTGCAATGGAACCCGAAGGAATTACCGGAATGTTCTCTACCTGATTGTCGCCAAGCTTCATGATACTTCCTTTTCCGAAGTTTTTTTCAATCTTGTCGAGAGTCAGTTGGAGCGCTTTCAGTTTTTCAAGATTCGTTTCTTTTAATGCCATAATATTTGTTTAGTTACTGAGTTCCTGAGTTTCTAAGTTACTGAGTTTCTGAGTTTCTGAGTTTCTGAGTTTTTGAGTTTCTAAGTTTCTGAGTTGAATTTTGATTCATTTCTTTAATATCTGTTCTGCTGCATTTTTGGTATTTACCTTAGTGATGACTCTTTCGATGATTCCTTGCTCATCGATGATAAAAGTGGTCCGAAGGACGCCCATATATTTTCGTCCA
>OGKS01001108.1_pt1 | contig 13634 bp, 2 predicted proteins | sample 1572491 | NCBI WGS metagenome assembly OGKS01 (sample SAMEA2582153, study PRJEB24529) | metagenome | biome: Human gut stool | place: China | collected 2011
TTTTAAAGCTGTTGCCTGGCCGATACCGGAGGTAGCTCCGGTGATTAATGCTATTTTATTCATCTTTATCGTATTGTAAAATGATTATCCGAATGATTCACAAACTTACAATTTTTAGCTTTAAAATCGGACAAGATTTGTTGAAAAGAATCAAAATAACTACTTTCGTTCCGTATGTTGAATAAAGCGTTCTATATAATCCTATTCCTATCCTTATCCTGTTGTGTGCAGGCCCAGAAAATAATTCAACAGACTGGTATTCCGCATTATTTTCTGGGCCTGCACGCAACAGGTCCGCATGATCAGATGCGCCGTAGACGAGATGATTTCCTGATACTTCTGAATCTCCGCTTCAGAGAAGCCGGAAACATCTTCCCAGCGGTATTCTGGCAGAAAGCACGTCGCATAGTGAAAGCAATCCTTTTCGTCCGGCTTTTCCACATAGACCTTTACGCTGCCATCGTCCAGAAGCTGAGAATGCACGATCTCGGTTTGGTCATCCAACGTTAAAAAAGGATACATCATTGTCCAGCACCTCCTGTAAATGTTTCTACTGCTATTTTACCAGCATTCCGAAATTTATGCAATCAAAACATCTACATAGACAAGATGTGCGCTTAATATCCTCCACCGAAGTTCGGCACAAAGCCGCCGGGCTGGGCGCTGCCAAAGTTGGGCGTAAAGCGGCCTGCCTGCGCAGGCGCACCGAAGCCCTGCGTAGGTGCGGAAGCAGAACCGCCGTCGTCCTCCTTCTTGCTGTCGCCAAAATAGATGTTTTCGGCGAGAATTTCCGCCGTGCGGCGTTTGTTGCCTTCTTTATCCTCCCAGTTCCGGATCTGCAAACGGCCGGAAATGACAGCCATGCGGCCTTTTGCGAAATACTTCGCCGCAAATTCAGCCGTGTTTCTCCACGCGACGACATCAATAAAATCGGTTTCCTTTTTCCCGTCCTGCTGCGAAAAATCGCGGTCTACCGCCACGGAAAATGACGCAACGGAAACGCCGGAGGCCGTTTTGCGAAGCTCCGGATCGTGTGTGAGTCTGCCCATAACTACAATGTGATTCAGCATAATTATTCCTCCATATTTTTATGATGTTTGTCTTTTACTGCAAGGCGGCCAGCTGCTCCAGCGGCGTGTAAGTAAAGCCAATGGCCTCATGCGCCGCCTTGCTGATGCGCTCCAGTTCGGAAAGGAGTCCATCCGTAAGCGCCTTTTCGCTATCAGACGCAGCATTTACAGCCATCTCGGTCTGCATCTGGTAGAGCCGCACCAGCTCGCCGCGGAATTTGCGGAGCGCGGCCTGCTTCGTGCGAACATTTTCCGCTGCACCGCAGGCGCTGTCGAAACCGTCCTTTGCGTCCTGCGCCATCGCAAGAAGATCGTTGACCTTTTCCTGCATCGGATTGACGCAAAGACGCTCCAACGTGCCGGTTACAAATTCGCGGTCGCTCGGCTGCTGCCAGAAATAGTTCCGCAGCACCAGAAGATCCGTCGATGTGACCTCCGTATGTCCTTCCAGCCATGCTTTTGCCTGCGCAATGGAGAAGTAGCTGAGGAATTTACGGTCGGACACCGTAATTTGGGCACGCAGCGCACAAAGTACGTCGTCCATCAGGTCGTGGATGCTGTCCGGCACCTGAATGGCTGCGACTTCCTGCTGCATGGTGCGCAGCTCCTCCAGCGAGATCGTCGCATGGACTGCGCCGAACGAGCCACCGAGCTTGTCTTTCAGGATCGCCAGCCGGTGTGACTTTTCCGAGATGTTTTCCGTGACGACCTTCAATTCCAGCCGGTCATAGAGCGCCGAGAGGATCTTTTCCTCCGGGTCATTGAAATTCGGAATTTCGTTGGATGCGGCGAAAAAGGAGATCGTCGGGATGGGATAGGTCCGGCCTTCATTGGTGTATTTTCGCTCGTTGAGCGCCGTCAGGAGCGCGTTCAGAACGCCGAAGATATTTTCGGGGATAAGTCCCGTATTCTCGTTTGCGCTTGCGTATGCCGCGCTGGACGTCGCCGTTCCGAGGATTGCGTTCAGGTCAAGTTTTGCGACGTGTTTGCCCTTTCCGCGGTATCCGCTGTTGTCGATAAAGACCGACAAAATGCCGTCCGCCTCACCGATTGCGGTGATGACGATCTTGCTGCCGTCTTTGCGCGAATCTTCCGAGAACAACATCGTATCGGAATTGATCGTAATGCGGATTTCCGTGCCTTCAAGGTTCAGACCTGTGCCTGCGATAAGTCCGCCAAACAGTTTCTTCACGTCGATTGCCGCCGCGATGTCGATGCTGAAGTTGCCCTTTCCGTCAAGTTCGTCTTCGGGGAAGAGCACCTGATACAATACCCTTGCGCTGTTTTCGTTAAGTCCGAGAAGTGCCGCAAAGTATTTTTCCCACGGGACGAAGTTGTCGCCGGTATCTTTTGCGAACGAATCCGCGTCAAGCGACAGGTTCAGATAAATCTTTCCGCTCTTACCGAAGTCAAGGCTGTCAACAAGGACGTCCATGATTTCCGATGCAGAGAGAATACGATTAAGGTCGACGTCGGCAAATTGACGATAACTATTCGCGTTTGCGGGTCTGAACGAAATCGTGTTTTCGGCGTCGAGGAATTCAAGATAGCTGCCGTCGGTGTTGCCCGCGCCTTCTCTCTTTTCAAAGTCGAACCCGAAAATGTTCAATCCTACGTTGAGCGCAAGTTTGTAATCGTTGTAAACGTCAAGGATGCCGATATCCGCGCCGAAGATGAACGGATCTTTCGTTGCATGGACGCTTACGAGCAATGCGTCGAGAATGTCTTCAAGACCTGCGTTGCCCATAAGGCCGCCGATAAGACCGAGCATCGCTTTGCCCGTGATATTGACTTTTGCGTTGCTTGCCACGTCATAACCCGCAACGTTGTCGGCGATACCATAGTTTCTGAGATCAGCCCAGACCGCCGAAATGCTGTAAACAGGCACTTTGACGTACGACTTCGCGCCGCCTTCGCCTGCGCCTTCTGCGTACTTCTTCTCGGTTTCGTCGTAGTGATAAAGTTTGGGTGCGTTGTGGCTTTCCTTTGCCGGGTCGTATACGTTATATTCGTACTTGCAGGTTTCCGAATTGTATTCTTCGATATACCACGCGCTGCCTCTTGCAACTTCCACGAATTTGTAAACCGCTTTGAAGGTGCCGTTTGCGTTCTGCGTGTACGTGCCGTCGGCGTTTTGTTCGTATCTGTCTTCTGCGTTAACGGTTTCTCCGTCCGCAATCTTTACGTAATTGCTAATGACTCTCTGGTAAAGCACAGTCGCAGTTACGTCCGCATCGCCGGCAGCCAATACGTAATCTTCCCCGACCTTTACGTACAAGTCGGTAAGTTTCGTATAAGTCATCGCCTGTTCGTGCGTGTATTTCGCTTTGTGGCTGAACTTTTCTGCGTTTTCCGCGCTGAGCAGCGTGTAGCCCGTATCCTTGTTTGCGCGGTCGCGTACGTACAAGTCTTTGCCGCTTTCCGTCTTATAGTCGGCGGAAATAGCACCGGTATAGTTTCTGTAAACCATTCTCGGCTCGTCTTTTTCGTTCAACTGTGCGACGTGCACGAACTTTGCGGGCGCAGCGGAGTTAATGGCGTTTGCTTCGTAATATACGTAGGTGTACGGTTGTTGTTCGTCTTCAACCCACGCGTCGGTCGAACCGAGCGCAACGGAAGTCGCCGAGCCTTCGCCCGTGAGAAGTCCGTTGATAAGGTCAAGCACGTTTACGCCCGTGATTTTGAGCATACCGAGGTTCTTGTTGTTACCCGCGTTTTGTTTCTGGAAAAAGTGCGATACGTCAACGTAAAGCGTGCCTTCCGAACTGATGTAGGTAAGAACCGCAAGCGGTACGTTGCCCAACGTCGCGTCGACTCTCGTAAGGGAAATTCTGAGATCAACCGCGTTCAGCGCAAAGTTCTTGTCTTTCAGGCTGTATTTGATGCCGACCGCCGCTTCGATTGCGAAACGAATGTCGATATCTTCTTCGATGACGAGTTTGGTTTCAAGGTCGCCGACAACGCCGCTCAGAATGTTTGCAAGAGCGATGCCCGGTTGCTTGTCAATCTTGACCTGACCTTTCAGACCAAGCGCGACGCCGGTAACTTCGTCTGCTTCCGTAAAGGCTACGCCTGCGACTTCCGGCGAAGAAATAATGTTTTTCTGTGCGCCGAGTTTGGGCATATTGACGGCAAGTTTCAGGTGCGTCGAGTACGCGACGAGATCGAGTTCCACAAGCCCGTTTCTGATGCTTCGATAGAACTCCGTCGTTTCGTTAACTTCGCCGAATTGTTTGACGTATTCTTTCTCACTGAACAGTTCGATATGATTTGTTACGGTGTTTTTGAAGAATACCATGCCGTAATATTGGCTTGTGCATCCTGCGTCGAAATAGTACTTGCCGTCCTTGCGGTAAATAGGCTCGTACTTGTCTTCGATCCCGGCAAGGTTTATCGTAAGTCCGCTGAACGCGACATCGGTCGGCACGTCGGGCAAAACGTCTTGATAATATTTGAATCCTTCCTTGTTCAGAACAATCGACACTAATGCGTCGACAAGTTTTGCGAAGTAGTCGTTCTGGAACGCGACTTTCAAAGCCTTTCCGCCAACGCTTATGCCATCGACGATTTGTTTTACGATATCGATAATCTGACTTGTTTCGACAGATGCGGTTGCTTCGTCCGACGAAAGCGCGGTGCCCGAACCCGTTGCCGTCCTGATGATATCCATAAGGAATTCGCCGGTAACTTTGATGTTGGGCATTCCGAGTCCGTCAAGCATCAGATATACGTTGCCGTCCGCGACATAGATACCGATAAGTTCGTCGCCGTCGGATTGTGCGTAAATCGAGATTTGCGCTTTTACGAGCGGCAACGCCTGTTCGATCGCCGCGAAAATATCCGACGAATCGAAGCCTTGTTGCAGTTTGTTGAGAAGCGCCGCAAAGGCGATTTCAAGTTTGACCGACGCGCGGATACCCATGTTGCCGTTTCCGATTGCGCCGACCGACGATACGTTGGTGAGAACCGTCTTGCCTTCGCTGTCGAGAATGGATCTACCCATCGCCATACCGTTGGTGAACATTGCGCCAAGGTCAATGTCAAGCGACAAGGTGAGTGCTTCCAGTTTCGGCTCGAACCCGACTATCTTCTTTTTGGGCTTGCCGTGTGCGTCGACGATTTCGTTGCCGTTTTCGTCTTTCTCCGTTCCAAAGAGAATTTCGATGAATTCGGCGTAATCGTTGATATCGATTGCTTTGACTTTTTCTTCAACGCCCGTGTTGCCGATCTTGATATTTTCGACCGCAACGTTTATGCCCAGAAGTTCTGCGGCTTCCGCGTTGAGTTTAAGCGAGATGTTGCTTTCGCGCTTAAACGTGCCGTTTTCGTTATCGATATAATATTTCTTTGTTTCGTTATCGTATGCGTACTTCGTGCCGTTATAGCCTTCTTCCGCCGTGACGAATTTCTCACCGAAGTTGACTTCGACAAGCGCTTTCAGGTCAAGACCGCCCAGGAGTTTTTGCGTGTTTTCGTCAAGACCGAGCGCCGCTATTCCCAACAGTTTTTCGATGAACAGCGTGCCGACTTCAACCGCGATGCGGTTGCTGTCAAGGATAAGCGCAGCCGCCGGCGAACCGAATTCGTCGTTTCCTACAACCGTGAAGTTGACTTCGGACGCAAGCGCGGACGAAGATCCGCTGCCGCCAAGCAGTTTTTTAAGGATTTCGACGCCGTTCGAGCCGCCCAGCAAATCGCTGAGTCTGAGCCCCGAAATGCGGATATTGTCAAATCCGAGTCCGTCGAGTTTCAGCAGGACGTTGCCGTCTTTGTAGTAAACGCCGATAATGGTTTTTTCGCCTATCTTTTCGTTGCCTTCAAAGATCTGACCGACGATTTCGATTGCGGCAACCGAGTGGTCGACGTTCGTAAGGTTGAGCGCCAACGCAACGCGAAGCGACAATCTGACTTCCGCGCCGCCTTCGGGCACCGTGAGTTTCAGCCAGTCTTCGCCAAGCGTCACACCCGTAAGCACGCCGAGATTATCGACGAATTTACCGATGTCGAATCCTGTCGTCGCATTGGTGTTTTTATCCATGAATTCCAAGCCAAGATTTACTTCAAGGCTCAGGTCGATTACCGTTTCTTGTGCGATGGGCGCGTTCTTAACTTCGTCGGGCACGATGGACTGTGTTCCGTCAATCAATCCGATATCGATTTTGCCGATGTTAAGGTTGAACCCGACGCGGCCGATTTTAAGCCCGATGCCGATACCGAACGAATCGAAGTCGAAGCCGAATTTCAGTTCTTCGTAAATGCCGTTGACCTTCGTATATCTTGTGGTCAATGCTTCCGCGTATGCCGAATCATAGCCTTCGCATTCGGAAAGGAGCCAGCCTTCGGGAAGTGCATTGATGTTTTTATATTCAACCGCCGCATCTTCCAACTTTACGCGTTGATAAAGTTTCGCGCCGTCCGGTGCTTTTTCAACGAAGACATATTCGCCATATACTCTGTTAAATTTGATGCCCTCGTATACTTCGTCGTCGGCAATCAATACATATTTAATCTTTTCGACTGCTTTGTATTCGCCTACCGTGCCTTCTGCTGCCGGTACATACGCACCGTCAACAAGGTTGTACGTGACGCCTTCGTACGCTTCGCCATCTTTAAGTTTTTCATACTCGGTTACATAGACTGCTTTGTATTTGCCGTCTTTCGCTTCAACGTACGTGTCATCGAGTTTAATAAACTTCTCGCCGTCGTAGTTTGCATCGGTAATTTCAACGAACTTATACGCTTTCTTTACGTAAACTTCGCCGTCCGCGTTTTCGGGGAAGATGGGAGACGCCGTAACGATGGTGACTTCCACGCCGACTGCGCCGAACGCTTTAAGGTTTATCGTGCCTTTGTCAAAGCCGAGCAAGGTTTCAAGCAGCGTTTCGACAAGGCTTGTCGTTGCCTGAACCGCGATACCCGTCGTGTACACGCCGTTGAGTTTGATGAATTCGCCAACCCACAGTTGCAGCATTGCCGCTTCGTAAGGCATGCGTTCTTCCGCACTTGCAGACGCGATTGCGCCGAAGAGTTCGGACACGGGCATCGAGAAGATACCGCGACTTGTATTGATATATTTAATATATAACGTACTGTTATACAGATAGATACCGCCTTTGACGGTTCCTCTGGAATCAAGCGACTCGATTGCGAGTTCGACGTGTTTCAGAAGTTCCGCAATATCGATGTTTGCGGTATTGGACAACGCCTTTACAAGTTCCGCAACGTTTGCGCCGACCGTAACTTTTATACGCGCTTCCGCCTCGAATTCGCCGATGCTGACAAGGAGCTTCGCAAGAGCGTTAAGGTCTCTCAGGTCTTTGCCGGTGAACGCGGGGGTGAATTTGTAAATCACGTCTTCGATATAAATCGTATTATCAGGGGTTGACGCCTCGGACACACGATAAAGTTTACCGGTGTATCCGTCGTTTTCAAGCACGGGATAATACGCGCCTTCTTCCGCGACGAATTGATATTTTCCGGAAGGGTTGACGGTTGCGACTTTGTTTACGCTGTCAAAGTCGAATCTGACGCCATTGAACGTTGCAAGTTCGTCTTTGTCGATTTCGTAGTAGTTGCCTTGTTTATAAAGGGTTATGCCGGTGGCTTCATAGACGAAGTATTTGCCCGTTGCAGCGTTAAGACGGAATTTTGCACCGCCTTTCGTTCTGTCGGTTACGGAGTATTCGCCCGCCTTGAAATCGCCGTTAGCGTCGGTCACAAAGCCTTTTCCGTCTTCTCTGTACTTCTTGTCGGCAGGATAGGTTTCGGTTTCTTCCGGAAGGATCAGGAAGTAAGTCTTTGCCGAATCGTCGCCAACGAATTTGTACGTGCCGTTTGCGTTGTCAATCGTGAACGTGCCGTCCGTATTTTTCACGAATTTCGTGCCGACGTAGCCTGTTTCCGCAAGGTAGTACGCGCCACGCTTGAACGTGCCGTTTACATCCTGTGCATAAGACATTGCGCCGGTTTTGGAATATCTTTGACCTTCGTATGTTGCTTTATCTTCGCCTTCTGCAAACTCGACGTATTTCATCGTCGTGCTGGTGCGGTTGGAGACGTCGATAATGTCTGCGACAAAGTCAAGAATACTGTCGTTTTCGCCTTTCGTTCCGGAAAGAGTCAGCCCGAGTTCCATCGAGAGATAAATCTTTTCATCGCCGACGGTTTCGGATACTTCCGGGAATATATTGCCGATAAGGACAAGGTCATGCTCGGCTTCCGTTCCCTCAATAAGTTCTTTTCTGAACTTGCCGTTTTCGTCAACGTTTCCGTCTTTGTCGTATCTCGTGCCGGTGTAAACTTCCGAGGCGGGAATTTCGACAAGAGCCGTGCCTTCCTTGAAGTAGCCTTTGACTTCCTGATTGTCAAGAGCTGTCGCGCCCGCTTTCTTCACAAAGTACGGGATAACTTCAATCGCTTCGCCCTGCAAAACAAGGGTTGCGTCAAGTCCCAGACCGATGCTGAAATCGGGGGTTTTCGTCGTGTTCGGATTGTCGAACACAAGGTCGATGCTTATGCCGTTGTCTTTCGTCCAGCCGATGCCGCTGTGTTTGACTTTGACGAAAAGTTTATCTTCCGCGACAGCGTTGCCGTTCGCGTCGTAAACCTTTGTCGGGGCCGCGACGAATTTTGACGCTTGCACGACGTTTCTCGTCGCTTTGTCGGCGGAATCGTACACCGCAAGATAACTCGTGTGGGTGTACTTCACGAATCTGGCTGCCGCTGCCTGTTCCGCGGTAAGCGCGACGTATTCGTCCGCGTCGGAGAGATAATACAACGTCTGGACTTCGCCGCCGGTGTAAACGACGTACTTCGTCGCGTCAACGGCGTCCGCTTTATAAAGTTTTCTGTAAACTTTTGCTTCCGCGTCGAAGAAGTATTGTTCGCTGCCCTGTTGCGACTCGAACGCCGCATTATAACGGACGAAACGTTCTTCGACTTTTTCAGTGTAAAGGACGTCGTCGACCGAAGTTTTGCCGTCCGAAAATTTTGCATAAGGGCTGCTGAGCGTGAACATTGCTTTCACGTCGTCGCTGAACCCGAACGTGTCGCCGAGAAGTTTCGCAACAACGTTTTCAAGCAATACGTTCATCAGGTTGGGAGCAAGAGCAAGGTCAAGTCCCGTATCGCTGATGCTTGCGCTTGAAAGCAGATTTTGCAAAATCTTGTTGACAAGCACGTAATCGGTTTTCTTGTTATCTTTTTCGCCGTCGCCTTCGCCCGTTGCAAGCGCGCTTGAACCGCTGCCCGACGTCTTTTTGATCTGGTCGATAATGTTTTTAAGCGACGCTTTGAAGTTGTCGCCGCCGACCGCAGAAAGCGAAACGTAAACGTAGCCGTCCTTCAAGCTCACGAAAACTGGGTTGCCGTTAAGGTTGATCTTGATCAACGCGTCAACCATATTAAGGAGCGTGAGCGGATCGTATTTTTCCTCGCCGGCAGTGTATTCCGCGCCGAGTTTGCCCATTATGAGTTCGTAAAGAGCCTGACCTGCGGGCACAAGATACTCCGTCATTTTTTCGGATTTGACGTTAAGTACGACGTCGATACCGATCGAACCGTGCGTGTTTTTGATAATCGCGTCAAGAGATACCGCTTTCAGTATGCTGCCGACGGTTGCCATTGTTGCGTCTTTTTCGAAAGCCGCTGCCGACGCGACGTTGCTAAGGATTGCGTCAAGACTATGCTTGCCGTTTGAGATATCGTAACTCAATTCAACGCCGAATTGTACGCCGAGCGCACTCTTCATTGTGTCTTCTGTCTTTGTCCAGGTGTTGCCCGAAAGTGTCGTACCGAAGATATCTTGTTTTTGGGTGCTTAGATTTACCTTATTGACAAGAATACCAAGGTCAAGATACGAGCACGTCGCAACGACCGAAAGCAAAGGTTTGTTTTCGTCTTTCAGGTTCACCGCGACTTCTGCGGAGAGTCCCAGACCGTTGATGATTTCGATAATGTCGTCGCCGACCTTGTCGCCGACAAGCGCTTCAAGCAGTCCTTTCACGGTTTCTTCCGCGATCTTCACCTGAATGCTCTTTGACGCAAGTTCCAGAATGATTTCCGCCTCGTTTGTCGTGGCTCCGTCGTCGGACGCAAGCGCAGCGCCTGTGCCTTCGACTTTTCCGCCAAGGTATTCCACAACGCCGCTGACCGTCTTGCCGAGCAGACTTCCGAGCAGGTCAAAGTTTTCAACCTTGCTTCTTACTGGTGCGCTCTGGCTGAAGAATTGCGTTTCGACGTACAGGCAAGGAATATCTTTCCCCGTTGCGTCTTTTTCGGTTGTGAAGTACAAGCCGAGTATGGTCTTTTCTTTGCCGGGGGCTGCGTTTCTCACCTGCAACATAAGGTCGGATTTACCGAATTCTTTCAGGTTAAGGTTCCCCGCGAGCCTTACGCGAAGGTCAAGGTCAAGTTCGCTCTGAATATCGAGATTGAGCGGGAATTCAAGGTCGGTACCCGTTGCCTGCAAAATGCCGGAAACAAGTTTTCCGATGGGGAATTCGCCCTGTTTCAGCCCAAGGTCAACGCCGATTTCGACGTCAAGCGCCATGGTTTCGATTTCGGAAAGTCCTTTGTAGTCGGCTTTATTAAGGTTTTTAAGTACGTCGCTGTTTGCCGCAAGACCGATCTTCAATCCGCCAAGAGCAATGCCGAGTACCAAGGGGTCGATACCGACGCTGAGTTTCAAAAGGTACGGTTTTTTATCCGTAACTTTCGTATTAAGTTCGATAAAGCTGTTCGTTTCGTTGAGTTTCAGGTCAACGCCGTCGATGTCCGCAACGAGTTTCAGAATCGCGCCCAGCATGTTCTTGCTGAGAGAAATCGTCATGCCCGACGCTTCGTCGTTTCTGTAAATGCTGATTTCTTTGACGATGTTGTTGATGATTGAAAGTATGCCTTCAACGCCGAGATCCGCCGATGCGAGTGCGCCCGTGGACGCGCTGCCCACCATACCCAGGACTTTATCTACGCCGATTTTGAGTTTGGTGTCTTTGATGGTCTTTTCGCCGTCGATGTTGATGTAAATCGTGCCTTCCGTGACGTAAATTCCGACAACCGTATTCTTCGTTGCCGCCCACGGATAGTCGTCGGTGAGTTCAACCGCAAGGTCGCTCTTCGTCAAAAGCGCCTTGACGATTTGCATCGTATCTTTTGTGTTGCCGCTTAAAAGCGCGCCGAGGTTCACGTTGCCGGCGATTCTGAGACCGATTACGTCTTTGAATTCGTCCTGAACGTTGAACTTAATGAGCAGCGATTTCAGGAAGTTTGCAAGCGCGCTGGGATCTTTATCGCTGCCGCCGACAATGCCCGAAAGCAAGCCGCCGATCGCCCAGGTGTCGCCGCCCGCCGCCGTCTTGATTGCGCCGATTTCGATGCCCGCTTCCACGTTGACGTATACGGTAAGGTCCGCAATATTCGTTGCGTCCGCTTGGGGGAGATTTTCGTTTTTCAGACCGTCGATGAACTGTTCAAAGGTTACTCCGTAGTTTTCCTTGAACGTTTTTTCGGAAAGCTGAATGTTGCCGAGTTTGATTGCGACGTTTGCGGCGGTGTTTGCAACCTGCTTATATTCGCCGTCTGCCGCTTCCTGATACGTGCCGTCGACAAGATTATATCTCGTGCCGGTATAGGTTTCGTCTGCCGCGATCTTTACGTAATGGACGCCGTGAGGATCGGACTGACCGTTTCTCATGATGAAGATACCGATGCCGATACCGCTGAATTTTGTGCCGCCTTCAACCACGGACACGTCGCCGTCTTCGATCTTACCGATGACGATGGATGCGCCGAGTTCGGGCAGTTTAAGTTCCATTCTCTTGGTTTCGCCCGTGGGTTTGCCGTTTTCGTCAAAGACGTCTTTCATCGTGTAGCCTTGCGTGAAGACTTCGTAAAGAGCGACTTCCTGTCTGGAAGCGTCCACTTTGACGTAGGTGGTAAGACCGCTTGTCTTGTTGTACGCGGGAATAAAGCCTTTCGTAAATTCCATCACGTCCTTATCCATATCGAACATGAGAGTGTCCGCACGTTTGAATTCGGATTGATAGTACTTAGGCGCGCTCGCGTATATATCCTTATTAGAAGCGTCGATGAGCGTGAAGTTTCTGCCGGAGTTTGCAAACTCTTTCAAAGTTCCGTCGGCGTTCTTTTCAAAGTATTTTTCGTCGATACCCGTAGCATTGTCCTTCAATACGTAGAAGAAGTTGCCTTCTTTCGCTTTTACGAAGAAGTCATTGCCGACGTAATCGTTATTAAGCGTGAATTCGCCGTTTTCATAAACGTATTTATCGACGTTTCTCTGATACAGGTCTTTTTGTCCGACGGGATTTGCCAAAGGATATGCGTTTTGCAAAATCGTATAATCGGTGTTTGCGTCGTAAGCGTAGTATTTATAGCTCGTTGCGCCCGCATTGTATTCGATATAATCGTTCATATCGCCGACAAGCACGCCGACAAGAAGCTTCGTAATGCCCGTCATTACCTGAATCTGCAAGCCTTTGTTGCCAAGGAGTATTACGGGATTGAGTTCGGACAAGTCGATGTCCGCAGACGCCGTGCCGTCGCCCTTGTTGATAAGCCCTTCAAGGAGCCCGATAAGGTCGAATTTCAACGCGACGGGCTGAATAATCGTGCCGTCGTCCGTTTTGAGATACAGCGTCGTGGTTTTCTGGTCATAGTAAAGACCAAGGAAGACTTTTTTGTTCGATTTTTTCCTGATTTCGATGAGAATACGGGAATCGTTCTGGTCGGGCTTGCTGGAAATGTCTATATCCGCAACGATGTTGAAGGTCAAACCGCCCTTGATTTCGTCCTTGATGTCGATTGTCGTGCCAAGCGCGAAGTTCGCGACAAGCGCGCCCAGCAAGTCTTCAAGAACGTAAGTTTCGTCGTCAAGCGCGACGTCGATTTCCGCGCCGAGGCCGAGATATACGTTGCCGCCGTTCAAAAGATCCTGATATTCGTCTTCCAAAATATTACGTTCGCCAAGTGCGGCAAGGTTGCGCTTACCGACCGTAAGCACGATGTGTCCGAGACCGAGTCCGAGACCGAGCGCCGCATTGTCGCCCTGCTGAATGCCTACGTTTGCTTTCAGCCAGAGTTTCGACAGGTTAAGTCCGTCGTATTCCAGAGAAATCGCGGTGCCGCTGTTTGAGAAATTAAGCCCTTTCACGATTTCCGTATCGACGCCCAGACCGTTAAGAAGCGCGGTGATAAGCGTATCCGCAATCGCAACTTCCAGTCTGTCGCGGTTTACGGAAATGCAGTTAATGTTTGCAAGAAGCAATCCTACGATATCGAACTTCGCCTTTTCTTCGGTTGCGGGAGCGTCGCCGCCTTCACCTTCGGTTGTATCGCCTTCGCCCGATGCGAGTGCGCTGCCGGTGCCCGAAACGTCTTTGCCGAAAAGTTTGAAGTTTCCGCCAAGGGCTTCCAAAATATTGATTTTATAATTTCTGAATTCGCCGTCGCTGCTGTTGAGATAAAGCATGCCGTCTTCAAGCAGCAATACGGCTGTTTTTGCGTTTTGTCCTTCGCCCGTCGTAATGTCGATGCGTGCGTCGATTG
>OGKS01001116.1_pt1 | contig 13584 bp, 10 predicted proteins | sample 1572491 | NCBI WGS metagenome assembly OGKS01 (sample SAMEA2582153, study PRJEB24529) | metagenome | biome: Human gut stool | place: China | collected 2011
GCCAATCCAGTACGTAATTACCTTGCTGCTCAATAGCGGCAAGGTAATACTTTTTTGCTCCGAGTTAACAAAACATACATATATAATAAGTGTAAGGAAAACACAGAATTTTAATAAATCTTTAGTATTTATCGGGGTTTATTAAAAAAAATAACTTAAATCAAAATAATACTTTAAATTAGCAAAATAGTATCGGCTTTTTTCGTAAAAGAAATGTAACTTTGCAATCGAAAATCTGTTTGCCACTTATACTTCCATAAAAAATGACTTCAGATTGGTGATGAAATGAAACAATAATAAACAACATAAACAATAACCATTATGAAATTGAATTCAACTTAACCTGTTTGTTTCCTTCGTATCTGATAGATATGTCGGAAACTAAAAGAATGACTATTTTTGATAGTCAGAGTCAACAAACGTTTAATTCTATTTAACCTAGAAAGTACTAAAGTATGAATTTGAACTTAAAAAAATCAATGCTGCTTGTGGGAGCGTTAGCATCGTTAGGCTTGAGTTATACAACTGAAGCATGGGCGGCATCTCCTAGTCAGAGCGTAAATGCTGTACAGCAGGCAAAGAAAGTAACCGGTAATGTGAGCGATGCAGAAGGTCCTATTATCGGTGCAAGTGTAGTAGAAAAGGGCAACCCTGGTAATGGTACCGTTACAGATCTTGATGGTAACTTTACCTTGAACGTAAAGCCGGGCGCTACTATTGTAATTACCTATATCGGTTACCAGAAACAGGAAATTGCTGTAGGTAACCAGTCTAGTCTCAAAATCACAATGAAGACTGACGACAAGACTCTCGATGAGGTTGTTGTCGTAGGTTATGGTGTTCAGAAGAAAAAGCTCGTTACCGGTTCTACTATTGAGGTAAAGGGTGATGATATTCAGAAGATGAATACCACACAGGCTTTGGGCGCATTACAGAGCATGAGTCCTGGTGTGCAAATTATGTCAAACTCAGGTAAACCTGGTGATGGCTTTAACATTAATATCCGTGGTGCTGGTACAAACGCTAGCACAACACCACTTTATGTAATTGATGGTGTAGCAGGTGGTGATATTAATTCTATAAATCCTGCTGATATTGAGCGTATTGATGTTTTGAAAGATGCAGCTTCTGCTGCTATTTATGGTGCTCGTGCTGCTAATGGTGTTATCCTTGTAACAACTAAGCAGGGTAAAGAGGGTAAAATTCAGATTTCTTATGATGGCAATATAGGTTGGCAAAATGTATATAAGATGGCAACTCCATTGTCCGCAAAGGAATATATGATTGCTGAAGATATGATGCGTTTCAACCAGGGTCTTCCTACTTATAATTGGTCAGAATTTATAGATGCTGATTTGCTGGAAGCTTATAAGAATGGAACAAATCCTGGTACTAATTGGTTGGAGTTGCTCCGTAATAAGAATGCGATTACTACAAGTCATGCTTTGAATGTGGCAGGTGGTAATGATCGTAGTAAGTTTAGTATGGGTGCTGGCTATCAGTTGCAAGAAGGTACTTTTGGTAATCCTGCTCCTTCTAATTATCGCCGATTCACTTTCCGTATTAATTCTGAGCATGTTGTGCTCCGTGGAAGTGATAAACGTGATATTATCAAGATAGGTGAAAATGTATATTTCCAGCACGCCCAGCAGAAGGGTATTAAGAATGGTGATCAGTATGGAAATAACATATCTACAGCGTTGCGTGCAAATCCTTTGGTGCCAGTTCGTAATGCAGCAGGTGAGTATTTCTCTTATGATGATATGATTGCTTCTGGCTCGGCTTCTAACGGTTGGTTTAAATATAATCAGTACACCAGTAACCCTCAAGCTTTGTTGTCTTATACGGATGGCGCAAATAATAAGAGCCGTAACTTCAATTTGAGTGCTGTTGGTTATGTTGAGGTTTCACCAATTGCAGGATTAAAGTATCGTGGCCAAATTTCTTATAAAGCTTATGCGTCTTCATGGAAAGGACTGACTCAGTCTTATCATATTAATGATTCTTCTGACGGACAAAATACTGATGCGTATTTGTCTCAGAATCAGACTATTGGTTGGGATTATTCTACAACAAATACCTTGAATTATATCTTTAAGACCAAAGATCATCATTTTGATGTTCTTGCAGGTATGGAATATTCACGCCAAGGTAATGATATGGGTGACTATATGCAAGCTAGCGCTAGTGGATATCTTTTCGAGGGTGAAGGCTTGAAGTATGGTTACTTGACTAACTTTACTGGTCGCACCAGTGCTACAGTTTCTGGTAGACCGGCAAGTAATGATCACTCTTTACTTTCTTATTTTGGTCGTATTAACTACGATTATAATGAAAAGTATATGTTGAGCTTGATTATGCGTGCCGATGGTTCTTCTAACTTTGCAAAAGGACATCAGTGGGGCTATTTCCCTTCTGTATCTGCAGGTTGGGTTATCTCTAATGAGAAGTTCTTGGAATCAACAACAAACTGGCTTGATTATTTGAAACTCCGCGCATCTTGGGGACAGAATGGTAATGAGAATATAGGTCAGTTTATGTATTCGGGTACATTCGCATTTGGTGCAAATGGTCTTTATTCGTTCAACCAAGATAAGGAGTCTGGAACACAGGGTGGTTATCCTGCTCGTCTGGCCAATCCAAATGTGACATGGGAAACCTCTGAGCAAACTAATATTGGTTTGGATGCTCGCTTCTTGAGAGGTCGACTTGGCTTTACTTTTGATTGGTATAACAAGAAGACAAAGGATTTGTTGCTTTACACATCATTATCTCCAGAGAATGGTTTTGATGGATGGTATGCTAATGCTGGTACAGTGGAAAATAAGGGTATAGAGTTGGCACTTACTTGGAATGACAAGATTGGCAAGGACTTCACTTATTCTGTAAATTGGAATATGGCATACAATAAGAACAATGTTACAGAAGTAAAGAACTCTAACCATTATATAACAGGTAAGGAAAAGGTTCTTTCAGAGGGTACATCTTACATCTCACGTATGGAAGAAGGTCATCCTATTGGATATTTCTATGGCTATAAGACTGCGGGTATTATGCAAAATCAGGCAGACGTACAAGCTTACTTGGATAAGAATTGTGGCGGTAATGCCGGGAATTCTTTGCAGAAGAGTTCCATTAAACCTGGTGATGTGATGTTCGTTGATACAAATGGTGATGGTAAAATCACTGAGGCTGATAAATGTCAGATTGGTGATCCTCATCCAGATGTTACCATGGGCTTTGGCTTTAGCATTGGCTATAAGGGCTTTGATTTGGGTACAACCTTCTACGCAGCTCTTGGTCAGCAGGTGGCACAGTCTTATCGTCGTTTCGGAGATGGAAGTGTAGATAACTTTACAACTACTGAGTTCTATAAGTATTGGAATGGTGAAGGTACAAGTAACACAATGCCAATTTTGACAGCTGGTAACTATGGCTCTAACTTCTTAAACTTGTCAGATCTGTACATTCATAATGCTGGCTATTTGCGTCTTCAGAACCTTACTGTAGGTTATGATTTCACAAAGGTTTGGAAGAATAGCCCATTCCAGCAACTTCGTTTGTATTTTGCCGCACAGAATCTGTTCACTATAACTGGCTACGATGGTATGGATCCAGAAAATGGTCTTGCACTCGATAGTAGTTATCCTTGGCAGATTGGTATTGATGTAGGTAATTTCCCAACTCCACGTACTTTTATGGTAGGTGTAAATGTAAAATTCTAAAAAGAAAGATTTATGAAATCAATAAGATATATTTTGGGTGCAGCTATAGCAACAATGGCTTTTGCCTCTTGTACGCTTGATGCTGTGAATTATACAGAGAAGAGTACGGAGAATTATCCTACTACTTCTGGTGATGCCCAGCAGGCTTTGGCTGGTGTATATCAAAACTTGAATAAAGTAAACGAGGCTCCTCAGTATTCGTTTTTGTATGCTGCTCAACTTGCAAGTGATGATTGTCTTGGCGGTGGCGGTACCAATGACCCATTGATGCAGTCATTTGATATGTTGACAAATGCAGGTACCGATATGACTTGGGGGTTCTATAAGACTCGCTACGAAGGTATCAATCGTGCCAATGCACTTATTGATGCTTTGGAGAATATTCAAGTCGCAAATGCGGAAAACAAGGCTCAGTGGCTGGGTGAGGCGAAGTTCTTGCGTGCCTTCTATTATTATGAGTTGGCTTCTATGTATGGAAGAATTCGTATGATTACATCTTCTACTCCTTCATCTGATGTTCCACAGGCTACGGCTGCAGAGGAATGGGGACAGATTTTGATGGACTTGCGTGATGCTGCAACCACTATGCCTGCTGTAAGGAAGACTGATGGACACGTGGATAAGTACACCGCTGAGGCAATGCTGGGTCGTGCATGGCTTTTCTATACAGGTATGTATGGTAATGGTGATGATATTGCAAGTTTGGTAAGTACTACTTATAATCCATTGCAAGAAGTTGCTTTACCTGATGGCTCAACTCTTACAAAGGCTGATGTAATTAATGCCATTGATGATTGTGTTACAAATTCTGGTTATTCTTTGGTTGATGATTTCCGCACCTTATGGGCTTATACCAATAGATATACCGTGGAGGATTACGACTATACTAAGGGCAAAGATTTGAAATGGGTTGAGAATGACAATCAGATTAATCCTGAGTCAATGTTCGCCATCCATTTCAACAAGCGAGCTTCTTGGAGCACGACAATTGGCTATTCTAATGGTTATGCTTTGCACTTTGGTGTGCGTGGTCAATCTGGCACTTATGCTTGTTTCCCATTTGGTTCAGGTTGGGGCGCAGGTCCAATTGCTCCTAATTTGGTTTCTGATTGGAATGCGGAAGAGCAAGCTGTAAATGGTAAGGACGTTCGTCGCGATGCTACGATCGCAGATCTTTCTGCTTACTCATCTTATGTTTATGGTGGCGATAATAATGTACAGGAAACAGCTTTGCATAGCAAGAAATGGTCTCCTATTACTGCCAAAAATGATGGTAGCTTGAAAGATAAGGATGGCAAGATTGTTGATGTTCCTTGCTTTGAGGAATTAATGTATGGCAATACTGGTGGTGAATCTGGTGGCTATGGCTCTAACTTACAGTTGGATAATATCCATGATTTAGTTTTGATTCGTTTTGCGGATGTCTTGTTAATGCAAAGTGAGTTGAAGGAAGATGTTGCGGGTATGAACCTTGTGCATAAGCGTGCTACTGGTGTGGATAATTATTATGGTTCTTATAAGTTGGAAGACTTGCAGAATGAACGCCGCTGGGAATTTGCAGGCGAAGGTATTCGTTGGAATGATATTCGTCGTTGGCACATAGCTGCCTCTTGCTTGGCAAAACAGCAAAATGTCGATATTTATTATCTTGGTCAGCCTACTAAAAACTATCCACAGGTAGGTGGTTATGTGGCTCGATACAATGCTACAGCTGGTTTCTTTAAGATTCCTGAACAGGCAATAGACTTGGCTAGTGGAATTCTTACACAGAACCCTGGCTGGCAAGATAATGAAGGTCAATATACAGGATGGGTAAATAGTAATAATTAATTTATCCCTTTTGGAAATTACAATTAAAAAAGAAAGAGTATGAAAAATATATTTTTATTGTCTATCGTCATGTTGGGGCTGTTCGCTGCTTGCGATCCATCCAAAGATGATATAGGTGCACCTGGCTCTAATGTCACAGCAGAACAGCTTATTGAAGGCTTTAGTTATACTCAATATGCAGATGAGGCATGTACTCAAGCTCAGACTGATGGTAACTATTTTAAGTTTACGACAAGCCCATCTCGTCAGGTTGAGGTGTATCAAGTAAATGCTGAAGGCAATGAGACTAGTTTGGGTAGTGGTGTTAGTGGAACTTTTAAATTGTCTCCAAGTCGAGGAGGTAATCCTAATCAAACCATTCACATTCGTGCTTTCAATTTTGATGGCACTTATGTAGATGGCACAAAGGATGTCACAGTGTTTGTGCCTACAGAATTGTCACCAGAGATGAAACTCTTGTGCAGTGAAGATGGTTCCAAAACATGGAAGTGGAATATACATGCCAATAATGGCCGAGTTTGGGGAAATATGGGAAGTGATGGTAACTCTGATGGTAAAGACTTTGCTCTCAATGGTGGAGAATGGTGGGGTGTAACCAGTGAAGAGGAATTCATGAATCAGCTAAATCATACAGATGATGGCAAGGCTCATGGAGATGAAAGTATGGACGCTACCATGGTCTTTAATGAGGACGGAACTGTAGTTTGCTATAATGCTGAGGGTAAAGAAATTAGAAAGGGTAAATTCCAAGTTCAGAATTATGACCCTACTTACAGCAAGAGTAAGCACTTGGTTGGTACTTTGCATGTAGATCCAGGTTGCATCCTCTTCCCTTATGAGATTAACTCTGGTGGTAATATGCCTACTGATTTTGAAATTGCATATTTGAGCTCTGGTCGCTTAGTTCTTACATATCCAGATAAAGGAAAGTGGAACTTTGATGGATCTGGTTGGACAGAAGGTACATTCTGGCAATTCTGTAGCGAAACAGATGGCAAGGGTTGCTTGACAGATTATGATGAAGCTACATGGACTTGGGATACTGATAATGGCCCTTGGGGTAATTGTGGCTACAACAGCTTCTTGACAGGTGGTTATGCTAGCTTGACAGGTAATACTTGGTGGGTTGTGGACAAAGGCTTGCAAGAGCAGATTACGAAATACAAGTATGGTACTAATGATGTTGAAGACGCAACTATGACATTCTCTGCTAATGGTTCTATTACTAAGAGCACAGGTGGCAAGGGTACCTTTACTTTCGATGCAACTAAGACTAACGATTTAGGTGGTTGGAATGAAGGCAAGTCTTGGGGACGTTTGACAGTTACTGGCGATGGAATGTTGTTCCCTGTTCGTATCAATGCAGGTTCTGTAACCAATGAGTTTGATGTGGTTTACTTTGATGATGACCATCTGGTATTGACATATCCAAATTATGCTAAGGGAGCAGAAGGCGCAGAAGGTAGTTGGCAAGAGGGTACTTACTGGAGATTCAAGAAAGTAAAAACAACTACTTCTGGTGCAAAGATAAGATAATCGTTGTGATTATAATATAAATAAGGTTAGGCCTCGGCTGTAGTGATTACAGCCGGGGCTTTTCTTTTTGCCCTATACTGAAATATTATCCGAAATGTTTGGTATATTCAATTATTTGTCGTACATTTGCGGAATGGTTTAAATGTTGGCTGCTATGGCAAAAGATTCTATTATTTATAATCATGATGGGATGGAACTTCCTGTTGATGATTGGAAGCATGGAGAACACTCTTTCGTGGAGTTGACGCATGTGATTCAAAGTACTCATGATGCAGCACAAACTTGTGCCGTCAAAGCTATCAATCGTATGCAGACGATGCGCAATTGGCTCATCGGCTACTATATCGTGGAGTTTGAACAGCACGGCAAAGATCGTGCTGAGTATGGTTCGCAACTTCTAAAGAAATTGGAGGAACGGGTAAATCGAAAGGGATTAAATGTTACACTGTTTAAAAATGCTCGTAACTTTTATCTGCTTTATCCACAGATGGAGGATAATTTTGTCTTTTTGAATGTTCCATTATCTAATTGCAAGGGTATTCCAAAAAGTCCGACACTGTCGGACTTTTTGAGCACAAAACTTGAAAAGGAAAAAAGTCCGACAGTGTTAGACCAATTGAAAACTTCGGGTAAATTGATAATTGCTAAGTTGTCTTTCTCTCATATTGTGGAGATAATGGCTGTTGATGATTCTCTTGCTCGTTACTTCTATGAGCAGGAGTGTATCAAATGTACATGGTCTGTTCGTGAGTTACGTCGCCAGATAAGTACCAATCTCTATGTTCGTGCGGGCATTAGCAGTAATGTTTTGAGTCTCGTCAAAAACGTATAGTGATAGATGACGAGTATTATTATCCAGACTTGGTGTTTTATAACCGGTATCTTCACTGTAGCGTCATTCTGGAATTGAAAGATTCGGAGTTCTCGCATGAGAACCTCGGGCAGCTGAATGCTTATGTTTCTTATTATCGAGAAAATGAGATGCAGCCTGGGGACAATCCTCCAATTGGTATTTTGCTCTGTACGAGAAAGGGTAAGAAAATGGTGGAGTATGCCTTGGCTGGTATGGATAACCAATTGTTTGTTTCCACTTATATGCTTCAGTTGCCCGACAAGAAAACATTGGAGGATTTCTTGTTGAAGCAGTTAGATAAAAACAAGTAAGTATAACGATTAGGTTAGGCTTCGGCTGTAGTGATTACAGTCGGGGCTTTTCTGTTTGCCTTATGCTGAAATTTTATCCGAAAAGTTTGGCAGTTACGATAAATAGTCGTAAATTTGCAGCGGTTCTAAAATTTAGTTTTATGCAGACAGTTAATTTGCAATATAACGTTCCTGCAGGTTATAGTCTGGAGGAATTTGTGGCTAAGGTTAATTCTTATGTTGCCCGCTTGGCAAAGAAATGTCAGGCAGGAGAGGAGTATGAGCCGAATGAAGAAACGAAAGCGGCTATTCGTGAAGCCCAGACTCACTTAGAAGCATATAAGCGAGGTGAAGAATGGGCAAAGAAAGACGTATTTGATAACGTTGATGATTTAATGGCTGATTTAATGAAGGATTGAAACTGATTCTTTATCCAAGTAAGTTTAAGAAAAACTTTAGAATATACTATTATGGCAACAGCAATAAAAGCAATTCCAACCCTGTTTGGTGAAGAGGCTGTGAATTTCAAAAAACGTGCAGATGAGGTAGAACGTAAGTTCAAGGCTCAGCCTGCAATAGATTGGAATAAGAATTCTGGTGTAATAGCTGCTCGTAAAATGTGGGCAGAAATGATAAAGTAATACAAATACAAGAAAGGAGGAATACAGATGTTATCATACGAAACAATTACTCAAATAATAGAGATATGGAAATGTTAACTATTATATTTGCCCTGGCTAGCGCTATTGGTGCAGGGCTAGTTGTTTGGTCTAAGACGAAAGCTGGTCAGAAGTGGCTTGAAAGTCTTTAGTAAATGAGTAAGTTTGATAATCGTCATGATTATCATATCAATAAGGCTAACCCCCGGCTGCCGTTCTGCAGTCGTTTTTTTTTGATATGCTGAATGCTGTTCTTATTTGTCTGTTTTAACCTGTTGTGAATTGGTAAAAAGCAGGCTGTTTAATACAGACAGTTAACTGGTAAACCACAGACAGCCTACTGGCGCTTTAGCTGCTAGTGGGCTGTTTGCCTAGAACAGCCATCCCAAATGGCTTTGTTTCGTTTTTATACAAGGCTTACGAAGAAATACTCCTCACTCTTCACCTTTCGCTCGGAATCCCCTGTGTTTATCGGCATTCCGAGAGGTGAAGAGTATGCAGGCACTTTTCACCAAAGACACTCCAGAAGATAGTAGATGCCTTCTACAAGCAGAAGGCAGCCATGATTATCGGCTCGTACCGCATGTGCGACTTCGACCTCAACACCCTGCCACCGGGACTGATAGACCACAAGGAGTGGACCGATGAAAACGGATGCAACAATGCGCTGCGTATCAACGGATTGGGTGCTCCGCGCGCCTTCTTCACTCCGCTGGTCAGACAGATCCAGTTTCCTAACACCTCGTATGGTGAGGATTATGCGCTTGGCTTGGCATTTTCGCGCCGTTACCGCATCGGCAGAATCTACGACGAACTCTACCTCTGCCGCCGCTGGGGAGGTAATAGCGATGCAGCCCTCAGCGTAGAGAAGGTGAACGCCAACAACCTGTATAAGGACCGCCTGCGCACCATGGAACTGAAGGCACGTCAGCACCTGCTGCAGGGCAAGGCCGACATTATGGAAGACAGCAGCATCTCGCGTTTCTTCAACCGTCAGCTGGAGGTTTGGACCGATGCGCGCCACCGCTTCCGCGACCTCAAGCATGTAGAAACCCGTCAGCTCTCCGACCAGCTGAAACTGCAGTGGAACCCAGCCCGCATCGTAAGTACGGGCGCCAAGATAGATAAGAAAACCCTGGGCGAGCGCCCTTGTTTCCTTTGCGACAAGAACCGTCCTAAGGAACAGATGTCGAAGCAGATAGACGAGAAATTCCATCTTCTGGTGAATCCGTTCCCGATTCTGCCAGTCCACTTCACCATTCCGGCACGCAAGCATCAGCCTCAGCTCATCTACAAGAACTACGGCGAGATGCACCGCTTCATCAGTCTGCACAGCGACCTGATGGTGTTCTACAACGGTCCGAAGTGTGGTGCATCGGCTCCAGACCATCTTCATTTCCAGGCAGGAACCAACGGCATCCTTCCTCTTCAGACCAACTGGCAGCGTCTCTCCCGCAACCTGACCGACATCATCTCTCTCAATGATGAGGAGAAAATCTCTGTGGTTCGCGACTTCATCGTTCCCGCCTTCGTCATCATCTCGAAGAGTGCTGAGAGCGATGAGGCCCTCTTCCGCCGTCTCTACAAGGCAATGCCTCAGCGTGGCGACGAAACCGAACCGATGATGAACATCATCTCCTGGCGCAAGGGCGAGGAATTCATCAGCGTGGTCATTCCGAGAGAAAAGCACCGTCCGGAAGCCTATTTTGCCGAAGGCGATGCCCAGTTTGTGGTTTCGCCGGGAGCACTGGATATGAGCGGACTCATCATCACCCCTCGTGAGGAAGATTTCCGAAAGCTGACCGAGGAGAAAGCCCTCTCGCTGCTGCAGGAATGTGGCGTTTCGGAAGAAAAGATGAACGCCATCATCGCCAAACTGAAGGCATCTAAGGATGCCGAGGATGCAGCCGAAGCCTCTTCCACTTTATATAATAAAGGTAAGCAGCCCGACGTAACGGTGGGCATCGTGAGTGCGCAGAAGATTCATTTCTCGCTCAACAAACCTTATCTTGCCAAGGGCGAAAAGGTGCTGGGCGAACAGGTGGTAGAATTCTCAGAGGGCGGTGTGCTCTGGAACGGCAACCAGTACAGCCAGCTCACCTTCCATCCGCAGAGTGCCGACGCCTCGTTTTCGCTGAGCGACGTAACCATCGGTGTCAACTTCCACTGGGAGCGCAAGGAAACCCAAACCTTCCTGGGCACGCTCCGCTTTGTGGTAGAATCGGATAAGATTGTGGCAATCAATGAGTTGCCTGTAGAGAAATATCTGGAGAGCGTCATCAGCAGTGAGATGAGTGCCACTTCGAGTCTCGAACTCCTGAAGGCGCACGCCGTCATCTCCCGTTCATGGCTCCTGGCACAGATGAAGAAGCGCCGAGAGGTGGCTGAGAGCGGCAACAACTTCTTCTCCTTCACCAAGAAGGAAGATACGCTCATCCGCTGGTACGACCGCGAAGACCACACCCTCTTTGATGTATGTGCCGACGACCACTGCCAGCGCTACCAGGGTATCACCAAGGAAACATCGCCCCATGTAGCTGAAGCCATCCGCCAGACCAAGGGACAGATTCTGATGGACGGCGAAGAAATCTGCGATGCAAGATTCTCGAAATGCTGCGGCGGAATAACCGAGGAATTCCAGTATTGCTGGGAGGACACGCCGAAGACTTATCTCACGGCGGTTCGCGACATTGCCCTGGGCGTGGAACATACACTGCCTAATCTGACCAATGAGGAGGAGGCTGAGAAATGGATCCGCTTCAATCCGCCAGCTTTCTGCAACACGCAGGACAAGAAAATCCTGTCAGAAGTGCTCAACGACTATGATCAGGAAACCGTCAATTTCTACCGCTGGAAGGAAACGCTCAGCCAGGAGAAGTTGCAGCAGCTCATCGCCGACAAACTGAAGATGGACCTGGGTGCCATCCTTGACATGAAGGCCGTGGAGCGCGGAAAGAGTGGAAGAATCAGCAAACTCCAGATTATCGGAACAGAGAAGACCTTTACCATCGGTAAGGAACTCGAAATCCGCCGTACGCTGAGCGACAGTCATCTGCTGAGTTCAGCCTTCGTGGTGGATAAGTATGATAAGGATGAACAGGGAGTGCCTCAGCGTTTCGAACTCATCGGAGCCGGTTGGGGGCATGGAGTAGGCCTCTGCCAGATTGGTGCTGCCGTGATGGGCGAGCAGGGTTATCATTATGATGCCATCCTGTTGCACTACTATCAGGGTGCTGAAATCAAGAAACTTTATAAATAGTGATGTAAAATGTTAACAAAGAAAAACAGTCGGAGTCCATGGGCATGGATTCCGACCCTCTATTTTGCCGAAGGACTCCCCAACGTCATCGTAACCGCCCTCTCTGTGGTGATGTACATGCAGTTGGGGCTGACCGATGCTGAGGTGGGTCTCTATACCGGATGGCTCGCCCTTCCCTGGGTCATCAAGCCCTTGTGGAGTCCGTTCATAGATTTGCTGAAGACTAAGCGCTGGTGGGTGCTCACCATGCAGGCTCTCATCGGAGCTGCCCTTGCCGGCATCGCCTTCTCGCTGCCTACCGCCTTCTGGTTCCAGGCAACGATGTGCTTCTTCTTCCTCATCGCTTTCTGTAGTGCCACCCACGACATTTCGGCAGATGGTTTCTACATGATTGAGCTGGATGAACATACGCAGACTAAGTTTGTAGGCTTGCGAAATACCTTCTACCGCCTCGCCATCATCTTTGTGAATGGTTTTCTGGTGATGCTGGCAGGTGTGCTTCAGGTTCTCTTCCGCAACCAGATTCGCTTCTCATGGGCGCTTATCTTTTACGGACTGGCAGGTATCTTCATCGGTTTGTGGCTCTACCACAGCCGCTTCATGCCTCGCCCGAAGGATGATGTGCAGACCGACAGAACGGTGGGTGAAGTGGCTCATGAACTGAAGAACATGTTCCGCACCTTCTTCGTGAAGTTCGGGTTGGGAGAAACCGTCTGTGTGATGCTCTTTCTCTTGCTCTACCGATTCCCTGAAGCGCTTCTGAACACCATGACCAAGACCTTCATCCTCCGTCCTAATTCGCAGGGCGGATTGGGCTTGTCGCCGCAGGAATATGGTTTTGCCAACGGTACTGTGGGATTGATAGGTTTGCTGCTGGGTGGAATTCTTATACGTGCAAAGGTCTTCAAAAAGCGTTTTCACGTCGTCTGCGGTTTGCAAGGACGCAAGCGTGCTGTAAAGTTCACTGAGCATATCGTCGGTAATCTTTTTATCAATCATAATTCACCTTATCGTTTTATTTCAGTTTCATTATACTTTTATTCTTTAATTGTGTAAAGGAAAAAAGTGCATTTTCTTTCAAAAAATAAATATATTTCGGCGCGTTTTTACTTAATATTCGTCAAACGTTGATTTTAATAAATCAAAACAGCCGATTTTTAAGAAATACCAAACGTAAATGCATAAAATCGCCCTGTTCTTTCCAAAATCCGCCGCTTTTCACGGTTTACGATTTGAAACGAAAAAACACGAGCAAGTTTCAAAACATCAAAATATAAGAAGGTTTTTCGTACTACAATGGGCTGCGCCTTTATAGAGCGGGAGACGGGATAGCCTATGCGTAGTGTGTTACTTTGATAAACTCCATATCGCTACAAACTTTATCTTTGGTTGTTGGACAGGTATATCATTCATTGACATCAAGAACTTGACA
>OGKS01001117.1_pt1 | contig 13582 bp, 19 predicted proteins | sample 1572491 | NCBI WGS metagenome assembly OGKS01 (sample SAMEA2582153, study PRJEB24529) | metagenome | biome: Human gut stool | place: China | collected 2011
AACCCTTCGTTGTCAATCAAGCACACTCCGGATCTTTAGATCCGCGAGTGCTTGATACCAGCAAGATAGCAACACTTACAGGGAAAGCAATCCAGGATGATGAAACATTCAAATCAGAAGGCGGTTTTGTTCCAGAGCGAGACCAGTTCTATTTTGAGATGAAACAAGGAGATAATGTTTTTCTTGTTGGATTCAAAGACTTATTAATCAGTCTGAAACTTATGGAGCAAATGCAGGAAATTCCAAAAATCAGTGGCAAATGGTGGTCACAGATTGCTACTCTTTACGGATGGGATCTTCAAATGTTAGAATTAGAGGATAAACAATAAGGAGGTCTTCTATGAGAGAAATTAAGTTTACAACAAATTTTGAGTCCGTATTAAAGTTTTCCGACAAAGACTTCAAGATCAAATACGAAGAACATGTTGGAAATGATGAGAGGTATCTGTATAAAATCGATGGAGATGAAAAGCATTTAGCCGTGTGTCCGAGGTGTGATAATCCAGTTGTGATACTTGGCATTTATAGAAATATCGATGTATCACCACATGCGAGGCATACTAGAAATATCGACATTCCAGATGTAGCCCAATATAACGAATATAAGCTAGAACGCTGTCCTTATCATGTGAAACGTGCGAATTACATAAAAGAATACGTCCCTGAAACTGAGGAACCGCAGAGACATGAATTATACCGGATTGCAAAAGATCATTTTGATAAAGCGATTTATTTATTACAGAAACAAACAGGTCTTCATATATCATATGATATGGCAAAAGTGCTTGCCGAAAATTATGCACACATGCGAGCATACAACTACATCGATGCTACCGTATACAATATTCCATGGTATTTGCTATATAGCTATTGTGGATTTAATTTACACTATCTGATTGTAAGAAAAGGAACTACACTGTTTCGGGTCCTTAAATCTTTGGGATTCGAAATGGTAGACAGCAATATCAAGGATCATGTTTGCATCATCGATCACGAAGGTTATGTACTCCGTGCTACAGATTATCGGTATTCGGTTGACAACGATGACAATCTCAATGAATCTCTTCTTTTTTCGATCTTGAAGCCGGACCCTAAATTAACAGACGTTCTTTTGTTTAACATGGTCAAGCGGGTTTCTGTCAAAGTGGATTCATCTTATTTCGGCAACCTGGTTGAATACAAAGATTGGAGAACGAATACTAAGATGTTAGAAATTGCTGCAAAGTATATGAATCCGTGATGGATGCGGATACGATTTATGTCGTATGCGTTTATTTGGCAACAAAAATAAGCGAAAACAAAAGAGTGGTAACGAAAATTGGTTGCCACTCTTTTTGCATACATAAAATATCTATATCTGATAAGGCTCGCCTTATTTCTATATGAATATGATCTCAAAGCGTTTGTAACATATGTGAACTACTCGGCTACAAGTAACCGAGCTTCTTGCTTCATTCATCACCGCTTTGCAATACGGTAGAACTGTGTACTGAAAAGTCTTACATGATGTCCACAAGCGTAGATTCGGCTGGTTCCCAGCCTACAATTTGAGGATAAGAATGAGGATAAGGATAAGAAGCTCCATGTTTACGCAGCTTCTTTTAAGATCCGTAAACCCTCATTCCTGATATTGATTGCTGCATTTATGTCACGGTCGTATTCGAAACCACAGTCACAGATCATGGTACGGTTATGCAGGTTTTTCATCTCCGGGTGACGCTTTCCGCAATGACTGCAGAGCAAGCCCATTCGAAGACAAGCTTTGTTATACGATGGCTGCGACTATTTCATTTCTTATGTGTACTGGGCTTACAACTAGAACTGTTGTTAACTCTGTCGGTTTACGCCAGTTCCGCATTTAAGTCTTATTCTAAAGACACCATCTTTCATATTTTCTATATACTGCTATTGTTTTACACAAAGCGCAAGTTACCAATTGCATGCTTCAAAGTGCTGCATCTCCTTTTTCACTGCAATTTTTTCTTCCTTGTACTTTTGTGTTTGGATTGTTCGATTTCGTCTCTTTTTCTTGTTGCTATTGTTTCTTTCCATAAGCATAATGTAGTTTAAATGTTGCCATGGTGCACATAATGCTTCCCTTAATGTGTCGTACTTGTATGAATTATAATCTTTAGAATATTTCCATAGACAATCTGTAGAATAGATTTCAAAACATTCATTTTCCGTATCATACATAATTTCAATACTCTTATGATTTCTTGTGTTATAGAAAGCATAGATATGTGAGGCTGGAATTTCCTCTAATATCCATCCGGACAGTGACAACCCTTCCCTCTTTAACTGATTTACAAAAAATTCAAGTGTTTCAAACTTTTCCTTGCAAAAATTTAAGTAATCATATGCATTACCGGGAAATACTCTTGGATGACCATTTGCGCATCCGTATCCCCAGTCTGCGCAATAAATGCAACTCTTCCGGCGGGTTAAACAGCCATCGTCAAATTGTTTGCGTAATTTCTCTTTTATCCGTTTATTCATCTCTATACCTCCAATGAGCCATCTGCGGTAAAAATTATTTCTGCATTTATAATTCTTCCGGTCTTGCTATTTGTGCCTTTCAATTTTCTGATACATTGCATTTCGTCAATCAGCTTGATGTATTTTGTATTTCCTTTAGCCGTAAGCGATATGTCTACTCTAGGGCGGTTATTGACGAAGCTTTTACGACCAGTATTAACTGTTGCGACTGGAATGTATTTGGAGACAAACTCATTTGCTTTTGCATAAAGTTCATCCCAATCATAGCTGTCTATAGTTCTCATAATTATTACCTCTCTTCTTTGTTCTCGTTATTATATTCGTATTCTGGTCTCGGTATCCAATATACGATGTTTGCAAACTCAAATATTTGTTTGTCTACCATTAATAAGGCTCATTTTCTGGAAAACTCGTCAGGAAATCGCAAAGAATTGTAAAAAAAACTGATCATCCAGCTCAGTTATAAAAGAAATCACCTACCATAAAATGTAAGCGGGTGTCCTAAATTGATTGCTGCTGTTATCTGTTATCCATATCTGTTAACCATCTTTCTTATCTAAATATGTCAGAACGTTTTTAATCTATTCCTGATATTCGTTTACTTTTCCGTTCATAGTTACATTTGTATGGAATCATTACTCATATTAATGCAGCCTTCTTAATATATAAGTCTTGTTCCACAATTTGGACAATGTTTTGGTCTCACACATTCGTAGTCATCGTTTCTAGCGACTTCCCATTTGCAGACTGGACACTCGATTCCATCGTCTGCATCATCACCTTGATAGTTTACATTCATGCCAGTTACGTATTGTTCCGTAAATTTTGCAATTGTTGCGTTTGCTAATTCTAATTCCTTATTCTGACTATCCATCGTAAAATTATCCTTTCTGTTTTATCTTTTACACATAATATAAGGCTCACATTATCTTGAATTCGTCAGATGTAAGCCTTATTTTGTATCAATATTTATGAATTCGATTAGATCGGAGCGAAAGAAAAGTTAACCTATAACAGGCAGCCTTAATTGCTACATATCAATGAATAGCGTTTCTGATTTACAGTTCGGGCAGATTACATCAATATCTCCAGTTTCGTCATTTGTTACGACGACTGATTCTGGCTTACAATGCTTACAGAATACAGTTCCGCATTTGTCACACATAAAGATTTCCCAGCTTTTGTGACCACAACACGGACACTTTTCTCCCGTTAACGCTGGATTTTGGTACAGATAACTTACACTCATAACTAATTAACCTCGTCCACAAATAATGTTTCAACGTCCTTTACCCAGATAACAGCACCTTTCGGATGTTTATAATAAAGTTTCATTTCAATCGGTTCAACATCCGCTAACATCCAGGCGTGTGGATTCTTATATCGTTTCTTAAGTTCCGAATACGAGATATCGACACAGTGCCTCTCTCTTTCTTCTGACCAATCGGAACAAGAAATCGGATACGTCGCACTGATACGGCATTTAGCTCTGACTCTGCCGGTTCCGCTCTCTAATAGGTATATAGTTTCATTTTGTCTTTTTGTGTCACTACATCTGATCTCTATTACTTTCTTTCCGGAAACAATAAGATCGAGCCATTTCTTTTTGATGATTAATCCGTACATGCGTTTTCCTCTTTTTCGTACTTGTTTTTCAGACGCTCCAACTCGGCTCGTTCTCTATATTCTTCCTGAGCCAGGCGTTCCGTCTCTCTAGCCTGTTTCAACGATTCTCGTTTCTTTGCATACCAGTCTTTGTGCTCAGATTCATCTTCTGATAAGAAACGAATTGGAAAAGAACCGGAAGTAGAATCGTACATATCATAATGAGAATCGTATGCAGTAATCCGAACCATATCTCCATAAAACTCGGTTTTGTCTGGTTCTAAAGTATCAAATTCATCTGTTAGGAAGCCAATTTCATCCGCAACATCTTTCACACGGTCTAAGATGCGCTTATAATCACAGATTGTTGTTAGGATCTGTTCTTCTGTAAAACCTAGTTTTGGTTTGTTTCGTCTTTCCTCTTCCTTGCGTTTGCGGTTTTCTTCTTTTATCTTGTCTCGAATTTCCTGATAATCAGCCATATTATAAATCTCCTTTCTTTTCTTTCATTTAAAACACATGCAGATCGTTTAGATGACTTGGAAACAAATTAATCGTTTCTAATATATTGTTAACAATGCCTGCTGATACTGATAACTAGTGTCCATGTTTTTGTTGTTTTACAAATTCGCGTTCATTTCACCTGTATCCGTTTCTGATGTTCGTTTGCTTTTTCGTTCATAGTTACATTTCAACTCTCTACCGCCAGGAGTGAAATGTCTGACTTTGTTTCGATCTTTGTATATTCCGGTACAATAATATCCAAGATATATACAAAAATTATCGGTATCTCCATAACGGTTATTTCTTGGTGTTTGTTCTAACCATTTGCAATTTGCACAACATTCCACATTATCGTCGTATTTCATAACAGCTACCTCCATTTAATACTCAACACCATGTTCCTTATGCCATCGTTTATGACACTTGTTATAGTCGTCGAATGTCTTATCGCAGTATTTACACTCAAAAGTTATTAATTTTCTTGGCATATTTGTTTACTCCTTATCTGTTATTATTAATAAGGCTCACAATATATCGAATTCGTCATAAACCGTAACAAATATCGCAACAAACAACGAATTCGGATAACCAGGAGCAAAATATAAGCCAACCATTGAAAGAATCGGCTTATATAAGTGTTAATTCTGTATTAAGTCTAACAATTCGTTTATTCTGTCTGCATATTCTCCAGCAAGAATCAACAAATCAATATCCTCTGGCAATACAGCCAATTTCGAAACGAGTTCTTTGATCTCGTCAATCGGTGTAGTATCTTTCACAGCATCCGTTTTCAAAACCAGTTCCTGAATCTCAGAATCAGACAGGAACTTACAGTCTGTTTCATTCACAGCAATGAAAAATCCGTTTTCAGCGAGATTCGCCTTTTTGATATATCCTTTTGTATACCCAGCTTTAATACAATTGTTGTAACCTTTGATATTGACATAATAACTTTTCATCTTGCTTTTTCCCGTGACCTCGCCAAGCATTCCATAATACGGGCTTTTCTTATCCGTGATCATAACAACTCTCATAATACGTATCTCCTTTCGTGTACTGATATTTGTTGTCCTTTCCATTATATAGTCATTGACACAAACATCGGCTCCAAATGATATATCGAAACTATTTATCAATATACAGTGTTGTTTCTGTTGAGGCATTGATGCAGTCGATAATTGAATCGAATTTGATTCTGATACCGCCCGCTCCTGGATGACCGCCACCACCAAGTTTTGCACAGATTTCGCCAACATTGATATCAGAATCGGTTGTTCGGATGGAAAGACCAGTTCCATAATTGATGATTACCAATTCTGCATCCGGATACTGATTCCGAAGATAATCTGAGGTTTCATTGAGAAAACGATCTGTATTCAGGTAAACAACAGAATAATACCTGTCTTCAATAAGCCAGTTTCCGGTTCGGATATATCTTTTCACTGAATCAAGATGTGCAACTAACTTTGTTTCGTGTACGCGAATCATCATATTATCAGTATTATCAAACAAATTTGGTCTGTTATCTTTGAAGCGGTTCATATATCTGTCTTCAAATACATCGTCGCCGTATGTATCATGTAGTACATTGATGTAATACGGATTCTGAAATTTTCGTCCGTATACATCAGACCAGTCCCAAGTATCGTATAATGTTGTATTGATTACTAAATCACGGATCAGTTTATCCTGATACGAAGTCCAGGAATTAGAAATTGCATCAATGTAATCAAAATAATCGTAAACTAAAGACGCTGCAGAACTATGCACAGGTTTCGTGTCGGAATTAACATGCATCATAACGGAATCATCAATTACATCTGGCATAACGCATGCCCATTTATACTGATTCAGGTACAAACTGTTTCCATGATGATCAAGAAGGATTACTTTCGATGCGTTTTTGCTTGCATCGATACGTTCAGCCGTTTCTGATTTACAGGAAATATCTGTAACAAAGATGAAATCATACGCACCTTCTGATTCGTCAATTACACTATGCAAAATATCTCGATCCATACTGCCGTTACTGCAATGTTTCACTACAACGTTATCAAAAAGCAGTTTCAAAATAAGTGCAGGAACTTCTCCATCTGCATCAGTATGTGTTAACAACAAAATGTTGGATCGTTCATTAAGTTCCGGTTTGTAAAGTTTTTCAAATAAATCATGTTTTGTCATAATTTAGCTCCTCTCATTTCGTTTTCATTTATAGATAAGGCTCACAATGTTTCCGATTCGTCAGAAAACAAAAGAAAAGAGCCAAAATTAAGCTCTCCTCTAATTGTTTCTACGCACATTCCCGCCATGCAACAACAGGATAGATACAATTCCATGATTTGTCCGGCAACCATTCTGAAACTGTCATTTGTGTTAACTGAGGATCTGTATCAGTGCGCAAATACTTAATTTCGTAATCGATACCAAAATGTTTTGAAGCCGGAACATCAGGTGGAACGTCATTCGGATAACGATGCCAATGTTTCGTACCAATAGTCCGTTTAAGAGCTATTTTAATAGCTTCGTTCTTTGGCAAAAATACTATCCGATCAGCTCCGAAACCAAAACCGAAACGTGGATCGTAAAGAAGTTTAAATTCTGCATCAGCGATCTTTCCATCTGCCAGAAGACAAAAGATATCGTCTTCGTGATTCCAATAACCACATTCATTCGTTTCATCAATTTTTAAAGCTTCATAAGAAAGAATATCAATAATAGCCTGTTCCGATAATCTCATATCATTTACCTCCTTAAATCATATAAAATTGTTTACAGTTTAAATATGGGATAAGAAGATGTAGACAAAAAAAATAAAACAAATAGAAAGGCACGAACTGATGTAATAGAGATTGTTTCTGGTGTTGTTTCTGAGGTCGTTTCAGTAGACGTTTCGGGGTGTCTAACTAAGTTCGGAACCAAGTATTCGTATACCAACAACACTAGTGCAAGTTTTGATCCTTTTTTTAGTATACGGATGAACGGTTCCGACTGCTGTCCCAAGTGCTGTTTATGGTATTATGTTGACTGATTGTGTGATTTAACACGAAATTATCAAAATGCGTCATCTTAAAAATATTCACTTAACATTTATGGCATAAGTAAACATTTATTATCATAACGTACATACAGTATTTATATGTTTGTATTCCTTATAATTACTGACGTTGAGACGTATTGATAATCTTGTGTCAAAATTATCAGAATTATCATTATTGTGATAACACTTAGCGAATCGCAACAAAAAGAAACCACCTACCGTAACCGGCAAGTGGTTCTCTAAGTTTAGCTGCAGATGCATTTCAGAAAGATCTCTTCATCGAAATTAGGAATGTTTCTGATTACATTTTTGTCACGATCACTAAGGTTGTTCCACCATTGTAATCTAACGTAGGCGATTGCAGGTATTGACTCTTCGTCTTTGGTTCGATTGTAATCGTAAACCCACATTGGTTCTTTTCTTGTGCCATTATACTTTTGTTCATCTTCTAATTTTTCTAACTCACCATCACCGAACGTCAACATAGGCATTGTTAGTAGAATCTTATACGCTTTCGATCTCCGCCACTCATCAAGTGTTATACGGTATGGTTTGTTGAAAAACATCATTAACGGCTGGTCTTCGGTATTGAAGCATCCAGTATTCCAATCAGATTTATTCCAATCTCCTGTGTTATTATTACCAGCATTTCCGATTCCGGTATTTGCATTTCCAAGATTAAAATTACCAGTATTGAGATTGCCAGCATTATCGTTACCGACATTAGAATATCCCATATTTTTGTCTCCGGTATTCTGGTTTCCAATATTTTGACAACCAGTATTTCTGTTTCCAAAATTCTTGTTTCCTGTATTGCTGTGTCCAGAATTTTCGTCACCACTATTATTCTCTCCTACATTACCGTCACCAGTGTTACTATTTCCTGAATTGTAACTGCCGGCATTCCAATTGCCAGCATTTTTACAGCCAGTATTTCCATAACCACGATTTCCATCACCGACATTACAATTTCCGGAATTATCATTTCCAGAGTTGTAACTGCCCTTGTTGTGGTGTCCGGTATTGCAATCACCTGAGTTATTAAATCCGGTACAGTATTTTCCTTCATTTACAAGGTCAAGAACTTCATACCATGACAATTCTCGAATGATTTCAAGCTTATTTGTGCAAACAAGGTTCCCATCCTCAGAAATATCACCATATGCGGCAACTTCTGCTACTTTTTTAGCCGGATCGAATTCATAATAATTGAAACAGAACGTTAGTGTTTTACAGAAATGCATACCTTGTTTCGTAATGATAGGTTCTAAATCTTCTTCAAACCGACCCGGACAGGTATACTGTTTTGCGTTTATGCATGTAGGATCACAAGTCCAGTCAGGATCAAAGACTTTATAACCTTTTACTACTGCTGTTTCGTTGCTTTTCTCATCGCTCATTCGTTTTCCTCCTTTATATGTGCGTTTAATTTGTTGCCTTAAATATGTGAGCAACAGATACACACAAAAAGAATCGAAAACAAAACAAAAGAGACCAACTATGTAGTCAGTCTCTTCGTTTTTGTTTAGTCTCTGAGCTTAATCCATACTCTATCGGCGAGTTCTTTTGAAGTATCGACTGGAGAATCAGCCAACGCGCTAAGAATCAGATCGATTTCTTCATCTGTGAATTGGATCTTATTACGTTCTCTTGCGATAATCTGGAGTTCGTCATACATATTCAGATTTCGAAGGTCAGAACTATTGATTTTGTTATTACCAACTATAATATCAAAAGTCTGTTCAATGTTGAAAGCATGCTGATCGATATACTTAATGTTGGTTCCGATCTGAACTGTATTCAAATTGTAACAATTTTCGAACGCATCCTTCTCGATACGTTCGACAGAATCTGGTAACACAACATCAGTTAGCGATTCACAGGATAGGAATGCATTTTGATGAATCTCTGTTACGTGTCCAGATAACACAAGTTTTGTTAAGCTGTAACAGCCGCATACTAACTCTGAACCAAGGAATACTGGATTGCGTAAACTGTTGTCTTCCATTACAAAAGATTCAAGATCACCGCATTCCAAAAATGCACCGTCTCTAATATGACAAATAGCTGCCGGAATCGTAATTGCTGTAAGTCCAGAACGCTGGAACGCATATTCTTCAATTACTTCTAAACTGTCCGGAAGATTGATTTCTGTAAGATTCTGACATAAGAAAAATGCCTCTCTCTGTATTACTTTAAGGTTATCAGGCAGTACAACAGACTTCAAATGAAGCATGAAATTACATTGATTCGCTTTGATTTCGGTTCTGTCTTTTTCGAAGATAGCTACAACCACTTCGTCTCGCTTTGATTGTCGTATAATTGGCATTTCAATAATGTCTGCAATCTTATTCATGTCTTTGTCATAAAATCCTGGTTCTAACATCTTGCCGTTTCCAATCTTTAATACCTGTTCCTCATAGCTTAATTTGTTATTGTTACTCATTTTTGTTTCCTCCTTGTATTGTATTATTTATTTACGTCTTAAATATGGAACAAATGGAAACAAACAAGGAGCAGCCATTCAGCCGCTCCTTATTTTCGTTTACATATCCTGTTTTCCGAGATCAGGAAGCCAATTTTCGTGAAAATCTTTTCTCTTATTTTCTGATACAGTTTCCTGGTAAAACATTGAATTGCATGCAGTTGCCATATCGATCACGTAAAATTCGTCGCCGTTTTGCATGATGTCTAATGACCATTGTCCTTCTAAGTCGACATCTGGTATAAATTCGGCTACCTTTGCCTGGATCAAATCTTTGTTTTCTTCATATCTTTTTACAAGTCGTTCCTCATTCATAAGATATGTCACAAGATCATGTTTCGCATCCAAATCATCCGGATCCTCTGCACGTTTTTCAAAATGTGCTTTCATTACGTTTGGATCCCAGTAATTATGGATGCCAAGAACTTCATCCGTATCAAAGTCAACAAAGACTCTGTATTCTGTATGAAGCGGCATTCCGTGATAGATACAGGCGTTATTTTCTTTATCCGGAATAAAATCACGCACAACCCATTCTGTTGTTGTCGCTGCACCGTAACATACTTTGTTGCTTCGTCCACTTAAATCGAAATGTGACATACATACATCTTGGAAATGGATAAACAGTAAATATTCTCCGATATCATTGATTTCGTTTCCAATGATATGTGCATTTCGAAAATCAAATTTTGATGATTTTACACCTGTTTTTATGAAATATTCTTTCGATGTATCCAGAGTGAACACTTGCTTACAATACATATTTGCGATATCCAATGTAACTCTTGATAATGACATGTAATCTAATCTTGTCATCTGCAACAATGGTAACGGAACTTTGATGATTCGTGTATTTGGAATCAAAAAGAAACCAGCATCATTTACAGGTTTGATGATTTTAGGAAACCAATATCCCATACTAACTGGATTCAGATTGATCATTTCGTAGGTAAGATTATCAAGATCAAGTAAATCCAATCCCTGTCGGAATATACCATATGCGGTTCTTTTCTTGATTGGATTTGTTTCTTTCTGAAACTTATAATAATCAACCAATAACATCATCCCTGAATCTGGGATATCACGTCTTACAAGGTTGCCTGTAAGATCAGGCTGCATATTACTTGGTAACTTTTTGATATCCTCTTTTGTTACAGCCGAAATTTCCGGCAACAAATGGGTATAATCTTCAATCGTTACCTGACGCGTATTCTCGTCATAAACGAATATATCTGTCTGCGCAACCAACTCTTTAACGATACGATTAATAATTTCAATCGTTTCTGGCGTTAATTCTTCGTTACTGATGCGCTGCTCTGACATCTCTTTCGCGGAAATCTCAAATAAGTTATCAGATATACCGCGTGCCATCGATGCTTTATGATACGATTTTTCGAATTCTTCAAATGCTTCCAGGTTTGTATTCAGAAGCTTAATGAGTTCGGATGATCGATCCAATTTTGTTTTATCAGGAATGATTCCTAATAATGTTTTAAGTACATTCATTTTCGTTTTCTCCTTTCGTGTGTGTGTAAATTGTTTTGTTATCATAAATATGGAACTTGTGAACGCACACAAAAATAACGAAAATGGATCTATAACGTCTAACTAACTCTGGGTTCTATAACTTCATGAGATCGATCGTGGCTGTTACTAATATATACTTCGCAAAAAAAAACGACCTCACCATTTTCGGCAAGATCGTTTCGGTTCCTTTACATTTCCAATAATACATCTTCTGCTAACAGCGTCAGATTCTTAATATTTGGTTTTACCCAAGTGTAAATTGTCTTTGCATCTTCTTCTGTAAACTTAAGTTCCAGTTCAGATAACAAATCTTTTGTATTCTTAGCTTCCATAATGCTGAATACGTTTGCAATATCGAATACTAAGTCTTCATTGCTACCTTTATACCGTTTCAAATCTGTAACGCGGACTGACATCTGTTTGAAGAATTTTCGAACGATCTCTGACATATTCGATTCTTCATCGTTTAAAGGTTTATTCGATGCCGCACTTGTCGTATTCTTATCTTTTGTTTGTTTCTCTGCAATGGCTGTTTTTGATTCTTTTTCAGCAGCCGCCCCTTTTGAAACAGCCTTGTCTGTTACTCTGTCCTCAAGAACAACCGGTTCGGAAACAGCCTGTGCCTTTTCTTTTGCAGCTGGCTTTTCTACAGCTTCCGGTTTCGTTTTTGTGGAACGCTTCTTTCTCTGCTGCGGACACACGGCTGCGATTAATTCGGCACTAAATCCGAGGTTTCCAAGTAATTTGATTCCGTTTTCTGTATCCTGCTTTCCAATATAATAAGCTTTAAGATCGATGCTTTCTGCTTCTACGATCTCAAACTCGTTTACTTTTGCTGTAAGTGAACCAAACTTAACAGCCTGAGTTACTGGGACCGTTGCACCTTTCTTTGCAAACAATAGCAGCTTATCTGGTGAATCATTTGCGATTGTTTTGTAATCTTTTTCTGATAATGAATCAAGATTTCCGATGTAAATCATATAGTTTCGTCCTTTCTTTGTGATGGTGAATGCTTGTTCTAATATTTATTAGGCTCATACCTGTTCGAATTCGTCAGAAAAATGAAATAAATTTTAATACAGGTTATATGGAGCCAAAATATCAGCGGACGATTTTGAAACGATAATGGTGAATCCAAATTTGTCATACAAGACAGCAGGAAATATATAATTCAAATGCTCGAATACATTATTCCAGATCGGTGTCTTATACAGATTGTTTTGTTTTCTCATAATCGTTCTCCAGATATTTATTCTTATGCAAACAGACACACAGTACAAAACTGCATGTCTGTTATTGAGATTTTATCACTCTTCTTTATTAATCACGACACATTCAGAAGATAATTCTGCTTGTATCCGACTTAATACATAAGTGCTGCTGACTCGTGTTTCTTTGTCACGATTTATAGTACCAAGAACATCAGATGTCTTTCTTTCTAGTCGTTTCAACCGATCCTGTTCTTCATCTAAAACATCGCCCCAGACTTCAAAAGATGTTGCCACAAGCAAATAGAGCAAAATCGCGCAGTAAATAAGAACTATAAGAATTAATAGACCTTCAGTCACGAATAGGAGCGGACTTAAAATCAAGCAAACAGGAATTGCAAGGATCCATTTTGCTGCTGTCTCGATTGTTTGTCTTTTATCAAGCCTCTTTTTAAACGCGTCGCTATACAAGCATACATATTTAATTTTCCAACTCTTCTTTTTCTGGTTCTGCTTGATTCCGATTGCAACTGGAATATCCTCTGTTCGTGTCATCTTAACAGACAAAAACCGTGGAAGTTTTATCCAGATGAAAATAAGTACTGCTAAAACCAATACAGGTCCGATAAAGATACCTATTAGCTGGAGTACTAACTTAAGGGTATCAAAATATCCCATTCCTTCTGCGTTACGTAACTGATCAATTATCTGTTGTAA
>OGKS01001125.1_pt1 | contig 13508 bp, 25 predicted proteins | sample 1572491 | NCBI WGS metagenome assembly OGKS01 (sample SAMEA2582153, study PRJEB24529) | metagenome | biome: Human gut stool | place: China | collected 2011
GAGATGGCGATGGCTCTGGTTATGGCATGGGTTATGGTTCTGACTCTGGCTTAGGTCATGGCTCTAACTATAGCACCTATGGCACCTATGACGATGGCAATGATTGTGGCTCTGGATCCTTATATTGCACAGGCTCTGGCAAAGGCTATGGTGATGGCATAAAAGAAATTAATGGTAAAGAAATCTATATGGTAGACGATATTCCTACTATATTTAAGTCAATCCGTAATAATATAGCGAAAGGCTTCATCGTTAAAAGCGACCTACAATGTGAACCTTGCTATATTGTCAAAGAGAACAATCAATTTGCTCATGGCGACACTCTAAAAGATGCTTTCATGTCTCTTCAGGAAAAGCTGTACGACTACAGCACCGAAGAGGAACGAATCGAAGCTTTCAAAAAGCAGTTTCCTGAGTACGATGTTAAGTATGACAACATGGATTTGTTCGTCTATCACCACGTGCTTACCGGTTCCTGTCGTATGGGCAGAGAAGTTTTTATGTCAAACAAAGGGTTATCCCTTGATGGTAAGACTTCTGTTCGTGAGTTCGTCAAATTAACGCAAGATACTTATGGCGGTGATATTATCAAGAAGTTGCCAGAGGCATACGGTATTGAGTAAATTACTGCCCTCGGGCATAAAATAGAATAACAATGAATAAAGAACAATTAGAACGTGCTAATCTTTTAGCTAATAGTTTAATTCCCAAAGCGGAAAGGCTAACAATGTCAGAAACTACCAGTAAGGGAACTATTGGAGAGTGCCTTTATGGTTTGCTCAAATACGACAAAGAGTTCAACGCTAAATTCTCGCAACTTGTATCAGAAACAGAACAGAGATTTCGGAAAGAGTTTGATGAGCTTTAGTAACTAACCATCCCTTATGGGAGAATGGATAGGAAGAATATAAAAATGATTAATTATGGATAGAAATGAAGCAAAAGAATTTCATCCTATCATGCAGGCTTTTGCTGAAGGAAAGGTAATTGAGTGTAGAAATAAACCAGATACTATAAAAGGTTTAGGTCTTCCGAATGATTGGACTAATGTAAAAGATTTGTTTTTTATGAGAGATCTTGAATACCGCATTAAGTCGGAGTTCAAGTATCGCCCATTTGCAAACGCAGAAGAGTGCTGGCAGGAAATGCTAAAGCATCAGCCGTTTGGGTGGGTGAAGGAAAAAGAACGAAATGTGCGAACTGAAATAAACTATATACATAACGATGGGGTTATGTTTAGTTGCGGCTCTGTTTTATTTGAGCGCTTGTTTGATGTTTACACCTTTGTTGATGGTAATCCTTTCGGTATTAAAGTGGAGGAATAGTTATGGCATGGGTAGCAGAATCTAAACAAGGACAAGAATTTATTTCCATGTCCAAGCCAATTAGAGCGACGGATGAAGATAACTATCATGGTTGGAAAGATACATTTGTTGAGATTTCTCTTTGTAGTGGCAGCATCAAGAAGCTCATTGGAAGAGAATTATCTTGGAACGATGAGCCTGTAGAACTTCAAGAAGAATAGCGTATGAAGAAAAGAATATTAGATATGTGTTGTGGGTCACGTATGTTTTATTTCGACAAGCAAGACCCTCATGTACTCTTCGCAGATATAAGAGAAGTTCATGAAACTTTGTGTGATGGAAGGAAATTGGATATAGCGCCGGATATAATTGCCGATTGCACTAATTTGCCATTTGAAGACGAAACATTCGACATGGTAGTTTTCGACCCTCCTCATCTGTTAAAAGTGGGGGAGCACTCCTGGCTATGTAAGAAATATGGTAAGCTGCCCGAAAATTGGCAAGCATTTATCAACGACTCAATCCACGAAGGTATGAGAGTACTAAAAACGAACGGAACGCTAATATTCAAGTGGAACGAAAATCAGATAAAGGTTCACGACATACTCAATGCGATTACTGATTATAAGCCGATATTCGGGCATCGCACTACGTCTAAGAATCAAACTATTTGGATGGCGTTCATAAAGTAATTATAATAATAGAAAGAACAGGAGGATTGATCATGACAAGAGAAGAAGCTAAAAAACTAATGCCTGTTATTCAGGCATTTGCAGACGGAAAAGATGTTGAAACCAAAACAGGCTCAGGCTGGATGAGCATAGAAAACATGAGCTTTGCAGGAAAGCCTGATAGTTACCGCATCAAGCCAGAGCCAAAGTATCGCTCGTTTGCAAATGCCGAAGAATGTTTGCAGGAGATGCTGAAGCATCAACCATTCGGCTGGATAAAAGCCAAAGAAGGTGGTTATCAAAATATCATATCTGTTGATAACTTTTATGCAGGCTTGGGCGATAAGGATGGTAGCGCCATCTTGCTGGCTTCAAAAAATAGCTATCAAGACAACACCTTCCTCGACGGTACTCCTTTCGGTATTAAATTGGAGGAATAGCGTATGAAGAAAGAAGAACGGCTTCGCGTTTACAAAATGTATGATGGTCATTGTGCTTATTGTGGAAAATCGATAAAGTACGAGGACATGCAGGTCGATCATATTGTTCCCAAAAATAGAGGTTATTACTCTCGCTGGAGTGCTAAGGATGGGAAATTCATAGTTTCTCACGGAGAAGATAAAATCAGCAACTATATGCCCTCTTGCCGTGCCTGTAATTTTCGTAAACGTGATATGAGCGTCGAACAGTTCAGAAATGCCATCAAGCAACAGGCAGAAGGGTTGCTGAGAGGTGCAGCTAAATTTCAAGTAAACATGAGTATTGCATACGGTTTACTTATTCCTGCATTTGATGCCCCTGTAGTGTTCTATTTTGAGAAGTTAAAAATAAATGAGTAGCGTATGAAAACAGAAGAATATGTAAGCACCATCAAAAATATGCAGGCATTCTGCAATTTGGTAGAACATTTTTATCCAGATCAATACAAGTTCGTGTGTATGCAGCATGGCATTTCGGAGCGTGTGGCGATGGATATGTACGGCTATTTGCGCAAGGTGGCTTCCGGGCAGTATTGGTGTATCAACGATAAATCAGACGACTATTTTCACACTATGATAAGTATGGCGCAGGAAGCTCGCAAATTACAGATGCTGAATAGTCTTGTTAAAGATTCCTCTGCCTCTGGTGCGTATGGAAATTCAAGAATCCTTGCCATATTTGAAAAAGGTGATGAATGTATCCAGAAGGAGTTTGATCTGCAATGTCAGGCTTCGTTTGTCGAGATAGCCGAAATGATAAAAAATGGCTATGTATTGATGACTACCGCCCGACAGGTAGATTATGTTGATGCCAGGGAGTATGTAGGTGAGAACGAAGGCAAGAAATCACATATCCCTATCTACGATGGTGATGTGATGCTCTGCTATATAAATAAGCCGGAATTTTGGAGTTCGGATTATGAGAACAGCGGTCTGTATCTCTGTCAGAATGGTGGTTATCATCGTCTAATCTATACTCCTGGTAAAGGTTACGTAAGACACGGCGAGCCTGATACCGATGAGGAATTTGAATTGGAAATTGAAGATAAAGCCTTCAGCAGTTACGTAATGACTATCAGCCAAAAGTGGTATAAGCTTGGTAACATTCATGCCAGCATCGGATTCTTGATTGAAAAGCCAAAAGATAAAGAAGAGTAGCGTATGAAAACAGAAAAGGTTCTTACCCTCACAGTCAGCAAGCAATGGTTCGACATGATTGTGACTGGCGAAAAGACCGAGGAGTATCGGATAATTAAAGACTTTTGGATGAGTCGCCTTCTCCTTATCAAGGATGAGGAATGCAAAGATTTCGATAAGTACGATAAGCTTCATATCGGTAAGACTTTTGAGATGCTTATAGACATCGATACCATCAAGGAGAAACTGAATAATGGTACAATGAAGTTCGTACCATTCACTCACGTTCTCTTCAAGAACGGCTACTATGACGATAGTCCAAAGGTAGAAAAGGAGATTGACAGTATCAGCATCGGTAAGCCTAAGAAAGGTATGTGTCCCGACAAATGGCTCGATACCGAGTTCTTTATCATAAAATTCAAATAACTGTATTCACAAAAATATAGAGGACAATGAAGATACATAAAGGAAGACAATACATTGTGACCGTTAATTCGGAATATATCCGTTATTTGTATGAGCAGCAGACTGGTGAGAAGAAATCGCAAATCGAGATTCTCAGCGCTGTAGTGGATACTATAGACGATTTTCTTGAAGGCAATATAAAGAGGATTGTCCGTTTTATCATGTCAGATGGGTCGCCATCGTTTACCATTACGCCACTTGTGCGGCACAATCTGCAAGAACGACGCAAGGCGAAGCGAAGAAAGAGATAAAACGATATGAGTATTAACGAAAATATAGGGAATAGTGAGAACAATTAAGTTTAAGGCTAAACGCCTTGATAATCAAGAATGGATTTGTGGATTCTTCTACAAGGAGAATGGTAACACCTACATTATCGAGGATAGACAAAAGGAATGTATGTTGAATAGAAACATCCCCTACAAAGTTGCCCCTGATACCGTCTGCCAGTTCACCGGCTTCCTCGACAAGAGCGGTAGGGAGATTTATGAGGGCGATATTCTTCGCTCGGACGAATACCCCTTCAGTTGCATGGAGGATGATGCGCGTGATAATTACTTCGGCATTATAGAGTGGAGTGATGAAGAGGCGATGTTTCTGCTCACCTGTGTCAAAAACCCGAAATCCGCTGTGCGTGGCATTTCTGACGGCATCTCTGACGAAATCACGCAACAGAAACTTGAGGACTGTGAGTTGGTCGGCTGCATCCACGACCCAGAATGGCAGGAGAAGTTGAACCTTAAAAATAAATGATAAAGTTATGGGAAAATTCGCAACTCGCAGAGTACTTAAATCTCTCTTATCACGAGCTAAACTTACCCTCTATCGCCATCAACTCGATGGAGCTTCCTACCAGTATTATGCAGGAGGTTATGTTGTGAACGGATATTTAGGACGAAGGTTCTCTATGTCTGAACTGAAATACGAGATGCAGAAGGGCTTGATCTTCTTGCTGAAATACGGAGAGCAAAAAACTGCACAATACAACGATGGAACTACCATTATATGTTATAGTGAGCCAAAAGCACCCTTACCGTTATCTCATCCAGTATGCGATACCTACGGTTTGATATATACACTTGGTGATATTGAATATGATGAGCAGTTGCAGGACTGGATAAATTTTAACAGACAACTTGAGGAGGGCCTTGCAGGAAAAAGAAAAGTTTTACGTGGGATAAAACAATAGAGACAATGAAACATCAGAAATTTAGAAATCGTGTTGCCTATGCAAGACGTTTGGGAGAATTGGAAGTCGAAAATGTGGCGATGGAACTCAAAATTCATCGTCTTGCCAGAGACAATAACAGGGTAGTAAAAAAACTCCACAATCTGGAAGAAAAGCATAAGGATGTGTTAGTGGAACTGGACATGAAGACGGCTAATTTCGAGAAATTGCATAAAGCTTACTCCAACGTCTGCAACGCTAACATGGCGCAAGGGCGTGAGACCGACAACCTCAGAAAAGCGCTTGTCAAAATGCGAAGCGAGAACGTGAACTTAAAGCAAGAGTGCAGCAAACTTATCGACTTGCTTGAGGAAAAAGGATTCACTTTCGTCAAGAACACCGAATGTCCTCACGATATGGTGGAGATTGGGGACCCGTTCTGCAAAGATAATCCCGAAACAGTAAGAGTGGATAGCTGCGCATGTTGGAATTGTGAATATTTCTGTCTCCGACTGAAGGGCAGAGGCAAGATAGTTTGCAAGGAAGGACAGAAACGGAAGCAGCAAGACATGGGTTGAAAGTGGTGGAAGCGGACGAATGATTAACATTATAAAACTCAAATAATTATGAAAAGAGAAAAACGACTGCCCGACGTGCTGTTAATGTCGGATAAAGCATCCACTTTTATGTCAAACTCAACCCAGGATGCTTGCATCTGCGTTGAATCTGACGGACAAAGTGTAAGTTTCAAGGACGAACCTTCGGAAGGTGTAACGATGGACATTACAGCCGAGTATCGCAACATCGTTTCGTTGTGGTCCCCTGCCACAGAAAAGCCTCATTGCATAGGTCAACTTCTCTGTTGGTGTCAAGACGGAAAATTTTTGTACACAACCATTACAGCCATGACGATGAAAATTGGCATTTATTCATCAGCACTAACAACATAAAGCGTTATTGCTATATTTCTAATTTGGAACCCGAATGGTTCGTTTGATATGACTGACATTAAGATTTCGGTGCATCCCATTAGCCATCGGCTTGAATGGCGAGGATGGGGGGAAAACTTCTCGCCCGCTCTTCGAGCCACCGACCACAAATGCCCACACTGTATAATGATTGAATATGATTGATCCTCACTACAAGCGCGGTACTATCCGCAAGGACGGCAAGCTGTATGGCCGCTATCCCGACGGATCGCTCTACCGAATCTACTCCACCACCGACCGACCGTTCCTTCAGTTGGTGGACCGAGACGGCGCAACGTTTCTTCGCATACGTCAAGCCACCGAACTTGGCTACACCGACTGCCCATGCCCAGGAGCAGCCGACCTCAGTTATCCGTCTTCAGCTCTAAGGCGCAGCCGCACAGTCGGTGGGGGTAAACTCGTAAACGCACTGACCGCTGCAAGTGGCGGAATCTGCGTGTTTGTTGAATTATAAATAAAATGAGAAATAAATTATGATTATAACGAATGATTGGCGGCTCTGGCTCGCATCAATGTTGTTTACGTTTGTCGTAACAATTTTGTTTATGGCTTACATTTGGTGGACAGAGCGAAAGCTAAAGACAGAGATAAAAAATGATAGAGAAATAGACTATCAGAATTGTGATGGGTATTTCTTGTGTGTGTTTACCAAAGGTGGTGGATGCGATTTGCACAGAGCCTCGGATGTCAAGCAGGTTGTTTCGTCTGTAAATAAAGATTATATCAACGTAATAATGACCGATGGTGAAGTAACGCATTATGAAAATGTCGTATCGTATGAGTTCAAACACGTTTTAGATTTGTCCTTGTATAATTTGAATACAGTAAAAAGAGTAGCTGAATAGGCTTATAGAACATTTAACTAATAAGATTTATGAAAAGAGAATACAGACTGCCCGACGTGATACTCATGTCAAGGGATGCTACCGACTTGTTGGAAAGTCAGACTACGGATAATTGCGTTTTTGTCGATTCCGACAAAAAAGGCGTGAGTTTTAAGGATTCCTTGTCTGACGATGTAGAAACGGATAAAAGAGCCGAATATCGTAATATCGTTCAGTTATGGCATCCAGCCAGAGAACAACCGCATTGCATAGGATCGCTTCTCTGTTGGCGACTCGGTGTACATGCTTCGTACATGAACATTTCGATCATGACGAACAGAATTGGCGAATGTTTATCAGCGAATACGAAGTGCAGCGTTATTGTTATATTGGCGACTTGCAATCTGAAGCGTTCTTTTGATTGAAGAATATGATTAATCTTGACTTCTACCAATATCCTCGTGGCAATAACGATGGAGGTCGATTAGGTACAGACGTTTGCCCGACCGTAACAATCAACTCGTGGCAGCATAATGTATTTTTGATTGAAGAATATGAATAACATCACAATAGACTATCACGCTCATGCAATATCGAGCATTTATTGGAATGTTTCGCCTGACTATAAAAGACCTCCGTTAGAAGGAATAAATAGATGCGTCAAGGCAGATAATCATGCTCCAGGAATTTTAATAGAATACGAATAATAACAGCAACAATATGATTACAAAACTCAATTTCACCGACCGCACCATCAAGAGCTATGCCATCCGCAAGCTCACACCCAAGGAGTGTTTTCGTCTGATGGGCGTTCGTGACAATGTAATCGGCACGATGCAGAGCAGCAATGCTCAAGCAGCCGAACGTCTGCCCGACTGGAAAGGCAAGGGCAAGCCCGAAGACATGGCTATATCTGCCTCACAGCAGTACAAGCAAGCCGGAAACAGCATCGTGGTGGACGTGTTGGCCCACATCTACGAGCAACTTTTCTATCCTACGCCCAAACCTCGTAAGCAAAAGCAACTCTCGCTCTTCGACGACCTCGAAGACACATTACCCGCCCTGCCGCCCACCGCAGCCAACAAGAACGAGGAGAAGATATTCCTTACCACGTTCTCCGGCTACGACTCGCAGCTTATGGCAGCCGATGTGCTCCGCGAGTGGCATCCCGACTTCCGATGGACATGTATAGGATGGAGCGACATCGACAAATACGCCTGTCAGATGCACAACCTCGTCTTCCCTCAGTTTGCCGACTGCGCCCTGGGCGACATCACCAAGATTGACTGGCACGAGGTGGAAAGCTCGCTCGAAGGCCGCGAAGTAGACCTCTTCACCTATTCCTCGCCTTGCCAGGACATCAGTCAGGCGGGCAAGCAAATGGGCTTGCAGGAGGGCAGCGACACCCGAAGCGCACTGCTTTGGCGTGTGGCGGATGCTGTGGAGGTGCTTCGCCCGAAGTATCTCTTGCAGGAGAACGTGGCGGCACTGGTAAGCCAGAAGTTCTTGCCAGACTTTCAGAAGTGGCTCGACAAACTCTCGTCGCTCGGCTATGTGAGCCGTTGGACGCGACTCAACGCCAAGAACTACGGTGTGCCACAAAACCGCGACCGTGTGTTCTGCCTCTCCATGCGCCGAGACGTGGCATTCGACTATCAGTTCCCAGAACCTTTCGAGCTGCTTACCCGATTGGAAGACGTGCTCGAAGAGGAAGTGTCTGACCGCTATTTCCTCAAGGACGATGCCGTGAGCAAGTTCCTCAAGGCAAACGACTCCGACAATGCCTTATTCCTTCAATTCGACCTGCCACCGACACATGAGGCGGCAATGTTCCTCAAGACGTATTTTCAGATAGAAATGGAGCGGATGGATTTGTGGGACAAAGACGTTAAGGCTTGCGAGAAATACCTACGGACGATACCTGCGACAATGATGTATGAGCAGTTTTTATCCTCGCCCGAATGGATGGACGCTCATTATTGGGATGGTTTCGGAGAAATGTTCAAGGAGAATATGGAGAGGAAGAATGAGAACTGATAATCCACCCGACCGTGTAATCCGTATCATAGCTGATATGATTGGGGGGTAGTTTGCTCACCTGCCCTGCCTCGATGTTCAGCGCAGAACGCTTCAACGGAGCATTTCACGGTATAGCAATAACTATCATGTCGCGCACCGATTGCAGCGACGTGTTCTTTGTAGCAGTAGAATTATGACATTCCCTTTCAACACCGAATCCGATGGCACATCACGCACTATCAAAGCCAATTATTTCAAGAAGGGTGCATACGATGTTCTTGACGTTTCAACCCAAGGAGCAAATTTCAAAGCCACTGGCGTAATTGTAATATATGAATAACAACCCTCGCCCCATCATCCTCGGCTCCTACAGCCCCTCGCAGAACGGCATCATCGTGTCGCCGCGCGGCATAGCCTTGTGCATAGCCGGGGGAGGTAAAGGTCACGACGTGGATAAACCGAAAATATTGATAGAGTATGATTAATCGTTCCGTCCTCGTCCACTACCGCACCGAGGAAGCCAAAGCCTTCCGTCGTGAACATGGCGACCGGGGAGGGTGCAAATACAGCGACAAGTATCACCGCCCAAGTCCGTGGGCGTGGAGCAATTCGATAACAACAGTAACAAAAGACAACCTCCTATGCTACACTTTCGCATAGCAGCCTTCCGAGGCCGTGACCCCGACAATCCGTCCGACCGCAAGCATCCCTCCAACGGACGCTTCTGTCAGCGAATGGAGATAAACGGGGGGGGGACAACCAACACTCTCACCTCGGTTGGCAAAGACAACATGGTATTGATAACGTATGATTAAACAAATCCCTTTCGTGCAACGCACATCCTATCTCTGCCCACGTCCGGGGGTACTCCACCGCACTGTCCGCACGCTACGACGGATGGGCAGGACTCTACGACGAGCACGGACAGCACACCATTGTATTGATAGAATATGATTGACAAGTATTACATCGGATGGGTACGTTCCGGCAAGGACGGCAAGGGCCTCGTAAAGTACCGACCGCGCAAGCTGATAGCCAATGCTGTGACGACAATGGTCGGGAGAGGTATTGCCGACCCTCGCGACGGACTGGGCAATACCACACCGCATATAGTATATAAATTTGAATAAGACATGAAATTGAGAATTATCCCGAAAGAAGCCTATGATGGTTGCATCCCTGTGACCGTTTATATGGCTCAGAAATATGTCGGAGGTTGTATCTTTGGTTTCTAATTAAATATAAAAGGATTTATAGAATGAGAACAATTAAGTTTAAGGGTAAGAGTATAGAGGACGGGAAGTGGAATTACGGCGATTTGTCCCATGTGGGTGACCAAACTCTCGTAAAAAATAATCCCGTCAGTGATGGACGGCCTGTTTTTACGTTTGCTGTTGACCCCTCTACTGTATGCCAGTTCACTGGCTTCACCGACAAGAACGGCAAGGAGATTTATGAAGGCGACGTATTGCGATCGAACGAATATCCGTATAGCAGAATCGAATACAATACTTGCGACGACTACTATGCCGTAGTGTATTATTGTGAGAAGAAAGCTTGCTTTGGTATCGTTACGGTAAAAAATCCCTACTCTGACGTAGGTGGTCTTGAAGACGGCATCCCAGATGATCTCTTGCAAGAGAAGATGAAGAGCTTTGAGGTTGTCGGCAACATCCATGATAAGGAGTGGAAACTATACGGCGAGTATCTTCAAGAGTAACATGACCCACATCTACATTTCCGTGCATTCCGTTAGCCATCGGCTCGAATGGCGAGGATGGGAGTAAGCTTGTAAACGCACTGATCGCTGCAAGTGGTGGAATTTGCGTGTTTGTTGAATTATAAATAAAAGGAGAAATAATTAATGAGTTTTAATACAGAAAAGATAATCGTAAAGAACGAGGACACAGGAAAGGAAGAGGACGTAAAGCTCTTCTATTCTACCATTACTGACAACGTAGGCATCACTTGTGGCGACCAGGAGGTCTTTCTTACTCAAGACCAGTTTAAGGCATTGGCGTACCTTATGGAGCGTTGCTTCTATACGAGAGAAATGTTGCATGAAGTGAGGACAGCCAAGAACTGTTGTGAACTTACCTATACCGTCTATTCCTCTCACGATGAAAAGACATGGGAATTAGTAGAAAAAGGGTAATATGAATAACATCACAAGATAGAATATGAGTAATAATTTAAAATAGAAACATAATGAAACAAAGAGCAACAAGAAGCATCTCTGAGATAAAAGCTAAATTTTTCGAGATCGAAAAAATGGCAGCCTTCCTCTACGGTTTGACTGAAGGTGACACGCTTTACTCACCTTTGTTCGGCTATCTGAATGTGAAAAGAACAAATGCTTCGGGCATTGAGATGGGCCTACCTAATCCAGACGAGGATGAAGCATACGACATTCTTTTTCGTTGCAATGGGCGTTTAGCGAACTTTGAAAGAGGAGAGTGTATGCTGTTTCTATCGCATCTTTACCGAAGTTGGAATGTACTCAACTTCCAGCCCGGTGACATCGTGGCAATGGATATTAAGAATAAAGATGGCAACATTCTGACCTTCGTTGTGATTTTCAACGAAGTGGAATTTATAGATTCTTATCCCAAGATAAGAACATACGCCTGCTTGTGCAAAAACAGCGACGAACTTACTCCTAACGTCCATCTTGATCTTCTCGGTACATGCGCAGAAGAAGTAAGCATCGAACTGAGATACGCCACGCCTACGGAAGAAAAACTTCTCAACAATGCCGTGGAGAGAATCGGGAAAATATGGGACAAGAGAAAGCAGCGTCTTGTGCCATTAGATTCAGAGATTCACACTCCCGAGCAACTGCGCGAGGATTTCAACGCCTTGCAGAAAGAATACAATCGCCTAACTGAATATTGCATAAAACTGGAGCATGAGCGTGACGAAGCTCTAAAGAAAGCAGGGTTAGAGGCAGGTAGAATGCAAGGGGAGTCGTGCAAGGCTAACGAACGAATATATCTGACCTTACCACAGACCGATGACTGACAAGTATTACATCGGATGGGTACGCAGCGGCAAGGACGGCAAGGGCCTCGTAAAGAGCCGACCGCGCAAGCTGATAGCCCATGCCGTAACCTCAATGGTCGGGGGGTGTTACTGATCCTCGCGACGGACTGGGCAATACCACACCGCATATAGTATATGAATATGAGTAACAAACATAAAACCCAAGAAACAATGACAACAGAAGAAAACAAACGTATGTTGGCTCTTTCCTATATCGTAGCCGACTTGAAGGCAGAGAACATTGAGATGACGCAACGCGTGCATCAGCTCACGGACGACTACAACGATGCCGTGCGCCAACAGCACGGACTGGAGAAGCGCAAGGATGAAGACTCGTCAAAGCAGACGCTTGGCGAGATGCTGAAGATGCGTGATCATTGCGACGAACTGGAAAGAAAGAACGGAGAACTTGAGCAGCGCGTGCATCAACTCACGGCCGACTACAATGACGTAGTGCAACAGTTGAGCAGTAAGGATGCGCCACAAGTGGAAGCCCCGTCGAAGCAGACGCAGGAAGAGATGCAGCAGATGCGCGACCGTTGTAATGAAACGGAATTGGAAAATGTGAAGCTGAAGAGGATTGCAAAAGAATTTCACTACTTTGTGGAGGACAAAAAACTCTATGCGATAAAGGGGGAGAAATGCCCATACTACAAAACAGTTAGTGCCATGATTGGCTATGCTTATTGTCAGGAATGTAGTTCATTCCTGGGTGTCATTGAAGGCCTTGGTGTGATCTGCAAGAACAGAATGGCAGAGGCACAGGTCAGCTTGCCTGCCGATGAGTGATGAAATAGAACTAAAACTCGTGGGCTGGTGCTCATGTTCGGACAGCGACAAGTAAAGAGAACAGAATGTTTAATCAATTTGTTAAATGTATATATTATGAGCCAGAGAAATTTAGAAAACGTGAAGGAGGTTCTGTTTCAATACGGCAGGGTAGGAATGCAATTGTGGTGCGACCTGTGCGGTTGGATGACGTTGATAGACGTGACGGATGACGAGATTTTCTGTGCCATCGCCGATAAAGAAGCCGCCCCCCAGACCGCCTACCTTACGTTCAATAAGGAGGGATGTCTGAAACTCAAGGTAGGAAACATCGAAATCTCAGACCTTTTAGGTTCCGACTGTGTGATACATCCCAATCCAGGTAAAGCGAAATGGGACGTGCTGACGTGGCGCAAGGGCACGGTAGTGAGACGTCCTTACGAATACGACGGCCCATTCTTTATTGTCGATAAGGTAAACAATGATGATTGTAACACCTTTACTCCGCTGGTGGAAGTTTTTGAGGACAGTTATTCAGACATCCAGAGTATAGAGGAATGCCCCAAGACCTCGGATGGCGAAAAGTGTAAGATTTCCGTCAATAGTTACAGCAGACTCAACGAAGAAGACACCCGAGAGTTT
>OGKS01001127.1_pt1 | contig 13501 bp, 10 predicted proteins | sample 1572491 | NCBI WGS metagenome assembly OGKS01 (sample SAMEA2582153, study PRJEB24529) | metagenome | biome: Human gut stool | place: China | collected 2011
ATAACAGTGTTTCAAATTGGTTGAACAGTTGGTTTAATGACAACTTCTTTGATACCGAATTGATGCCACACATGAACGCCACAGCTCCTGCTGTTAACGTAAAGGAGGATGCTACAGCTTACACGATGGAGATTGCAGCTCCTGGGTTAAAGAAGGATATGGTTAAGATGAACATTGATAAGGATGGTTATCTGAATGTATCTATCGAGAACAAGAACGAGAAGAAGGAGGAAAAGAAGGAAGAGCATTACCTGCGTCGTGAATTCTCTTACAGCAGCTACTCTCAGAGCTATGCTTTACCAGAGGATGCCAATCACGAGAAGATTTCTGCTGAGGTCAGCGATGGTGTCTTGAAGATTGAGATTCCTAAGGTAGCCAAGGAGGAGAAGAAAGACGATGTTAAGCACATTGAGGTAAAGTAATCACTCATAACGTGCTAAGCAGCTTTCTGGATGACATTTCATTGCACCCTAGAAAATAATTAAAACGGAGGGCTAGCCCTGGTAATGGGCTAGCCCTTTTTTTGTGCCGGTTCTCATATATATATACATATATATAAGTGCCGGTTCCTCTATATCAATATCAAAAAACACCTATTTCAATACGAATACCTTCGTTTCATGGGCAGCTACACTACCCTTCCACTTGCTTGCCTTTCTGGCAATATCGCGATGCTGCCAGACATCTCTTACCGCATACTTGCCATTTAAGCCCAACTGCTTGAAATCTGCCTGTATGCTGATGGCTTTGTCGCTGCAGTTAAGAATGGCTACGGCATGGGTACCATTGGCCAAAGGACGAACATAAACCTGATAATCTGCCTGATTCACCTTGCGCTCTGCAGCCTTGCCCAGCGGATCCTGATTGATGGCGATAATCTCCCTGTTCAGAAGAATGCGCTTGTCCTCAGGCGAAAGCTTTCGAAGGTCGTTGCTCAGTGCCAATACCGACGACATCATGCACCACATACTCATCTGAGTCTGATATTCCGTATAGTTGCACCCTACTCCACCCAAATCGCTGGATGGGCCGCCCTTGCCGTTCAATCCCACTACCAGCATATCCATATCCGGCCACTGACCGTGGCGCACATCCTTGGCAAGCGGTGCGGTGACGTTCACGATATCGAGGATACCCATTCCACCCTGATGAACAATATCCTTCCACATGTCTCTTACATCATAGCTGGTTCGCCAGAGAGAACCGCCTACCTGCTCGCACCAATCTTCGCAGTTGCGCTGTCCCCACTCGCAGATACCGAGCACGATGTTTCTACCCGACTTGCTCAAAGCCTGGGCCATGGTACGATAGCGCTTCCGGGCTGTGGCGCTGTCCTCAGGAGCATGGCAGTAATCATATTTCAGATAGTCGATGCCCCACGAAGCAAAGGTGCGGGCATCCTGCTCCTCAAAACCGTAACTGGCTGTCCATCCGCCGCAGGTAAGCTGAGCCGCATCAGAATAAATGCCCAGCTTCAAGCCCTTGGAGTGAACATAATCGGCAAGCGCCTTGATGCCATTCGGAAATTTCTCAGGGTCTGGAATGATGTTGTTGTGGCGGTCACGACCGCCCTGCCACAAGTCATCAATGAAGATGTACTCGTAACCAGCATCTCGGAATCCATGTTTCACCATGGCATCGGCAGTTTCCTTAATCAGTTTCTCGCTGATGTTCCCCTGAAAGAGATTCCAGGTCATCCATCCCATAGGGGGAGTCTTGGCCAACTGGTTACGTTCCAGAAGTGTTTCGCTTTTCTGTGCAAAAGATGATGTTGCAAGTAATGCTGCAAAAGCAATAGATAAGATTTTCTTCATATTGTATTTTAATTATATGGTTCGTATTGAAGGCAAAGATACAATTTATTATCTGAAAATCCTCACTTCATTAAATATATTTAACTAAAACTTAGAAGAAGTGAATATATGGTCTTACCAACGAGAAAAGCGGAAGACCCCAAAAAGTAGAGAGCCTACCACGCTAACCCTCATTTTTGCGAGTTAGCATAGTAGGTTCATAAAAGTAGGCATTACTGCAAGAAATCATCGTTGCTTACCTTTACACCAAGTGGTCCATAGTCGCCAAGAGCTTTGTGAGCAAGCTGCTTGTCGGGATCGGTCACATGGTCGATAGGTTCGCCAGTCTTATCCTTGTAAGCAGTAGGTGTCATGGTTGCGATGGAGTGTATCCATTTCCTGTCTGGAAGAATGTTCCTGTACATGACAGCCACAATCTCTCCGATAGGATTGCCGTCTATGTTCTTTTTCTCACTGTCCCAAATGAAGAGATTGACATACTCTCCGTTGGCATTCATTTCGTTCACCTTGCTCTGTATGGCTGATCGCTTAGGATTCTTTTTCAGGCAAACCACAAATGTTGCTTTCTTGCCATCGGCATAGCGAGCCTTCGCATCATATACAGACATATATGAGCGTGTGTCGCTTGCTGAGCCAATGCAGATAGACCAGTAACGTGTCACAGCTTTTCTGTATTCCTCAGGCTTTGTTGGCACTGTGGCCGGTATGAAGGAGAATGTGAGCACAGAGTCCTCGCGCAAGTGCGTTCTTCCATAAAGGTATGCTGTGGAGTTGTTTGGATAGTACATGCTAACTGGAGCAAGGAAGAATGGCATCTCCCTGTTTTCGTCGGATTTCTGTGTAAACACCTTCGATGTTATCTTATAGACATTTGATACAACGTGTTCTGGCACGAAGGTCTCATGCAATTTCATGTCGAGTGCAGTGATGGCTGGCAGTTCTACTCCTGCGTATTCATCTTTTTGGCTTCCATCGGCAGTAGTGCCCAGGTAATGTCTGAGAACTACAGCTACTTTGTTCACACCTTCTTTAACTTTCACCACATTCTCTCCAAGTTTGTCTATTACGCTTTGTGACGTTCCGTTTGGCACCACATAGAGGGTGAAATAGTTCTTTCCAGAAGTGGTTGCGACGAAAGGGTTTGTGCTTCCTTTATCTGCCGAGATGTCCTGGTCATCGATGCCTGCAAAAACGTCTCCTGTCTTATCATTGTATAGTGATATGCTGAAATATCTGCAATGAGGATATTCTCCTTTCAGGCATAGAATCTTGTCACTGTTTTTGTCTATCTCATAGGTGTATTCCCAATAATTGGAATATAAGTCCGGGTATGCTCCGAGAACTTCACCATCACCTTTCAGGGTTGCGCCCCATTGCTCCTTAGGTGACACGGTAGGGATTTTTATATCGTTGTTGCTGTCGTCATCGGAACATGCGATGAATGTCATTGCCGTGATAAAACTTAGCAATGAGGTCATGATAATTTGCTTGATTTTCATACTTCCTGTTTTTTAAAATTAATATACTTTTTGTTCTCACTCTGTTTTACTTGATTTCCACTCTGAACGGTCCAGACACCGAGTTGTAGAGTAAGTCACCATTGTCAAAGAACTGTATGATGGCATATGCTCCATTGGCCCGATTGTCTTTGCCTAGGATTGTGCGGTGGCGTGTGGTGCCTGTGCGCCAGTCGAGTCCGGTTACTTCCCATCCTGTAGCATCGTTCCATCCACTTACGAATACCATTTCAGACGATGTGCTTACAGCAGGAATCATGCTTGGTGAGCTGACGTCAGCACGTGTCCACTTAGCCTCCCACTTGTTCTCCTTTGTGTTCCAGCTCACGCATTCAACACCTCTAGGAGTCTCTATGGTAGGACCGATTGCCAGCACGCCTATAATCTTGTCGTTTATCTTTTCCGTTGTCTGGCTGATGTTGTTCACCACAAAAGCGTCGTATCCTGCGGTTACTACGGATTGCTCCGACTGTACCCATTCGGTAGAGGCTGGTAATCCACACGTTATGTCGAACGTTCCTGCCAAACGTTTGTTGCCGGAATCTACAGGCTTGGCATCGGCAGGTATGGCGTCACGCCAGAAAGCTACGAGTTTCATTCTCTTTGCTCCGTCTGTTATCACTACGAGTTTGTCCTCGTCGTTGCCAAATCCCATTAGTGTAGGGGTTGCTCCTGTGCCATATCCGAGCTTGATACATGGTGCCATTGGACCTCCGTCATACTCGGCTTTCCATGCTCCATCGCTCTCGCTGTCAGAGAACTTTCCATTCTTGCATATCAGCTTTTGCATGAGTCCCTTGCCGTTGGCCTCCTTGGCGTTGCTTGCCACATATACCCCGCCGTTCTCATCCACTGCTATTGAGTTCGTCAATATCTGGGTGCTTGCCAGTGGGTAGGTATCTTCTACCGTGGTCAACTCACGGTTGAGTACAACAAGAGCATTCTGTGCCGCCACGAGCAAATGTCCATCGTATGTCATGGTAGCTCCCACCAGCGTGTAAGAGTTGTTGATATACGGTGTGAGCTTAATCTGACTGTCTAGCTCTATGCCTTCCTTTGGATTATTTGGGTTCTTCAGCTTGTATCTTGCCATGATGTGTCCAGCATTGGTATATACATAGTTGTCCTTGTCGCACAACACATAGTTTCCATTGGCTATAGACATCTGTGGGGCAGCACCTAGCACTCCGGTTACGGCTGTAGCAAGTTCTGAGTAAGACGAGTAGCTGGATGTCAAGATATTGAGCTGTTCTTGATTCTTCATTGTTATTCCAGGCAAACCAGCTTCTGCGAGTCTTTCAAAGTTGCCGTTGGATACGTCTATGATAGACACTCTGTCGCTACTCATTCCCCACATATATTTTGGGGAAGTGGATGCGAGCGTCATGAGGTTCACTGGACCGCTGCTTGTTGCCTTGCATTTCGTCAGGTCGGCATAGAACGTGCCGTCCTTTACTTTTGCAGTGAAAGCATCGGTCTGAGCCGAATTGAAATGGGTGATGCTGTATTCCTCTTGTGCCAGCCAAGGGTTTGCCTTTGGCTTGGATAGTTCTGCCAGAGGAATGTTAGGATTTCCGTTTTCCCCATTGTTGTCATCGTCTGAACAAGCAGTAAACATCGCCGCTCCTATTGCGAGGATGAATAATGATAGATACGATTTTTTCATAATTATTTATTGTTTTAAAATGAATACTCGTTTTGTAACAACAATTCCGAACCTACCAAAAGAAGGAAGAACAACAGTATATAAATATAGAATTGTTCTTGCTTGACGAAATCAGCGAAACTGAATTTCTTTTTCCAATGATTCCCAAGATAGAGACGGTAGTCGCGTATCATCACAAGGATGAACACTATGATAATCACAGTCACGATCACTACAACAATCATGATGAGATTTTCATCTGAAATTGAAATGGTTGGTTCTGCTCTTGTCATTTTCATTATCTGTTATGTTATTGATTCGATTGCAAAAATAGCTTTTTTATTTTGAAAGTGATAGTAGCTTTCCTATGGTAGTTGTAGCTTTTCCACAAAAAAAGTAGTAGCTTTCCTAGGAAAACTACTACTTTTTAAACAGTATTTAATGTATGATTACAAAAATACACACTTAGATGGAGACAAACTGTTTGCGCCATTGGCTAGGTGACATGCCCGTTTTCTGTTTGAATATACGATAAATCCATGTGTGGGATGAGAAACCGCACTCTGTGGAAATAGCGTCAATGCTATATTCGGGGTTGGCTTTCATCATGCGAACTGCCTCATTAAAGCGAATGTCGCTAAGCCAGGTTCTAAAATTGGTATATTCTGACTGGTTGAAGTATTCTGTCAGTTCGATTTTCTTGTATCCCAACTTGGTAGCTAACGAATAGATGCTAACTTCATAGTCCTTATAAAATCCCTCTTCACACCATTTCTTGAGGGCTAATTCTATTTCTATCTTTCTATTAGCTGTCAAGATATTTGTACCATAAGTATTCTTGCCGTCTTTTATATCTTCTGCTTCCGTGACTTTTGCCTCTGCATCATTTTCATCAGAAATGACTCCTTTGGGTGTGATGTAATAGCCCATAGCAATGAAAGTGTGGACGAAAAAGATGACAGAGAGTAACATCAAGGGACCTATTATATATAATAAGGTATTGAAGAGGATTGCTACAGGCAGGAGTCCAGCAGTGAGGTATAGCAAAATGATGCTGGCTTGCGAATAGCGCACGTATGGAATCAAGTCACTTCCGAAATTTTCCATGAGCTTCTGCCTTCGGGTATTTGTTTCTTTGCGAATGATAAAGATAAAATATGCCATGCTAGCCACAAAAAGACCGAGCATCACATAGAGCATATTGCCAATGTGTAAACTATGACTTTTGAATATGCCAATGACGAAAACTAGGGTGATGAGTATGTACGCCATCATACTACGTAAACAATAACGGCGCACTTTGCTGCCTATGCTCTCTATGTTGATGATGGAGAGAGTGATGGCAAATGCCACTGGGGTATAGAACAGTATGTTGAATGCTGCGCCCACATCGGTACCTTGTGCACGGAGTCCATGAACCATCTGCAAGAGGTAGTGGACGGAGAAGAATAGCATGGATGCAACGAGAAGCCATCTTGATATTTCGTAGCGCCACACCTTCCATCTCACCTGCAAACTTGCCATGGCTAATTGCAATGCTAGCATGGCTGTAATGACGCAACATACAAGTTGCAATATGAATAACGATGTCATAATATTGTTATAACCTTAATTCCACAACACTATTATAAATCAAACCTTTTAAGCCCCAGAACAACAAAAAGTTGCTCAGGATTTTGCCATGTGAGAATTTTCACTTATCTTAGTGTTGCGAAAAGAAAACAAGCAAAACTCTGACATAACATGGCAAAGATACAAATTAAATCTGAGAAACTCACTCCTTTTGGAGGATTTTTTCGGGTCATGGAGCAATTTGACTCCACATTATCTTCTGTAATCGACTCAACCCTCGGTCTAAGGTGTAGATTGTTCGGTTGTTTTTTTATTTTTTTTAATCCTATTTTTCCTATGCTTTCAGCTAAAATTCATACCTTTGCATTATCTTTGCAAAAAACAACAAAATATAATTAATATGAAACAGAAAGTTGTTATAACGGGATGGCTTGTCGCATTCATTATCAGCTGTATGATGCTGGCGGGATGCACCGAAAAAGCCAGGAAGCTAGAGAAGAAAAACGTGAAAGTTGAGACTATCTCCGTGGGGAATACAAACCTGGGGGGAACGAAAGACTATGTGGGAACCATCGAGGAAAAGATTGGATCTACACTCAGCTTCGAGATAGCCGGAAACATCACTTCCATACGGGTGGAAGAAGGAGATAGAGTGAGCAAGGGACAGCTGCTCGCCACCATCAACCCTACCACCGTGAAGGAGGCTCACCGGGCAACACTCACCACCCTGAAACAGGCGCAGGATGCCTACAGAAGATTCCTGCCCCTGCACCAGTCGGGAACCATCTCGGATATGAAATGGGTGGAGCTAGAAAGCAAACTGGAACAGGCAAAGGCGGCTGAAAGCATCGCCCGCCAGCAACTCTCCCACTCTACCCTCACAGCTCCTTTTGCAGGCGTCATCGCTGCCAAGAACGTGGACTTGGGAACCTACGTGCTCCCCGGACAGCCTGTACTGAAACTCGCCAATGTGGCACAAGTCAACGCCAAGGTATCCGTACCCGAAGCTGAAATATCTCATCTGCACGTGGGCGACAAGGTGAAACTGACGGTAGCCGCTCTTTCGGGTGCCATTTTCCGGGGAAAGATTTCAGAAAAAGGCATCGATGCCAACCCCATCTCGCATACCTACGATGTCAAGGTGGGCATCACCAATCCGCAGGGCCGTCTGCTCCCAGGCATGGTATGCAACGCCCAGGTGCAGGGAAGCGCTGCTACCCCATCCCACATCACCGTTCCGCCACAAAGCATTGAACTGGATGTAGATAACTCCCGATTCGTATGGACCGTGGTAAACGGAAAGGCGCATCAGCAACCCGTAACTACCGGCGATTTCGAAGGCGACGGCATCGTCATCCTTTCGGGACTGAAGGCTGGCGACCAGGTTATCATCAATGGCCAGCAGAAAGTTTCTGAAGGAATGAATGTAGATACAGCAAAAAGCGATAACCGATAAAAAAAGTGGAGGGAAAAGATATGAATCAAGAGACAAACAAGCCGGAGAGAGACACCGCCCTTCGCGACCACATCAAGGCACGCATCACCAGGAAGCCCAACCGCATCATCAAGCGCTCGTTCATCGAGTCGGCGATGTGCAACCACAACATCGTGCTGCTTCTGATGGGCATGCTCGTATTTCTAGGCATACTCGGCATCTGCATCATGCCCAAGCAGGAGATGCCGCAATTCACCATCAGGCAGGGTGCCTGCGTAGCCGTATATCCGGGCGCTACATCCGGAGAGGTGGAAGAACGGGTGGCTAAACCGCTGGAGAACTTCATCTTCGGATACAAGGAGGTGAACAAGAAAAAGACCTATACCCAGAGTAAGGACGGCATGCTGATCGTGTTCCTGGAACTCAACGACGACGTGGAGGACCGGGATGCCTTCTGGAGCAAGTTCAAGCATGGCCTGCAGGCCTTCAAGAGCTCCCTTCCTACGGGTGTCCTTGCCCTGCAGGCTGTGGATGACATCGCCGACACCTCTGCCCTACTCATCACGATGGAAAGCAAGCAGAAAACCTATAGGGAACTGAATACATACATAGACCAGCTGAAGGACAGACTGCGCCGCATTGATGCCATCTCGAACCTGCGAACCTACGGACTGGAAAACGAACAGATAAGCATCTGCCTGGACCAGAACAAACTGGCCAAATACGGCATCGGCCCCTATAAGATTCTGAACGACCTTGCCCTGCAAGGCTTCACCACCGTGAGCGGAAACCTGGAGATGAGCAACCTCAACCTGCCCATCCACATCACCGACTCCTACAACAACGAGCGGGATGTGGCAGAACAAATTGTATATTCCGACCCCAAGGGCAACATCGTGCGCCTGAAGGACATCGCACAGATTAAAAGAGAATACCCGAAACTGAATAAATACATCAAGAGCAACGGCAACAAATGCGTGCTCCTATCCATTGAAATGCGACCGGGAAACGACATCGTGAAGATGGGAAGAGACGTACACAAGATGATGGATGATTTTGAACAGTCCCTGCCAGGCGATGTACACATCAATACCATTACCGACCAGAGCAAGGTGGTAAGCGAATCGGTGCTAACCTTCCTGCGCGAGCTGCTCATATCGGTCATCTCCGTCATCATCGTGGTTATCCTGCTCATGCCGCGCCGCGTGGCAGAGGTATCAGCCCTCAGTATCCCTATCACCATCTTCTCGTCGGTGGGCATATTCTATCTTTTCGGCATGGAGCTGAACACCGTTACACTGGCTGCCCTCATCGTAACACTGGGTATGGTGGTGGATGATTCCGTGGTTATCATCGACAACTACATGGAGAAGCTGGGCCATGGCATGTCGCGCTGGCATGCAGCCATCGCAGCTCCTAGAGAGTTCTTCATGTCGGTGCTTTCTGCCACGCTCAGCATCTCGCTCACCTTCTTCCCATTCCTCTTTACCATGCATGGCGACATGGGCGATTTCGTAAAATCATTCCCCTGGGCCATGTTCATCATCCTGAGCATCTCGCTCATGGTTTCGCTGCTGCTCACACCTTATTTACAGTATATGGTGATTCACCAGGGCATCAGCAGCCAGCACAAGCCCAACGCCCGCAAAAAGCCGCTCGACTATCTGCAGATGGGGTACACCTGGTTGCTGAAACGCTGTTTCGCCTTTCCACGCACCACCCTCGTTGTGGGCATCATGCTGGTGAGCACCGGAGCCATCATCTTCGTACATCTTCCGCAGAGAATGATGCCTATCGCCGAGAGAAACCAGTTTGCCGTAGAGTTCTATCTGCCTAGTGGAACCACCGCTGCAAGAACCGCACAGGTGGCAGATTCTATGGCCCACATTCTGCAGCGCGACCCGCAGGTAACAGCCGTAACCACGTTTGTTGGCCAGGGTTCACCCCGTTTCCACACCACCTATGCGCCACAGATTGGCGGTGAGAACTTTGCACAGTTTATCGTGAATACGGTAGATAACGATGCCACAGAAGAGGTACTCGACCGATATGCCGACCGATACTCCAACTATTTTCCCGACTGCTACATCCGCTTCAAGCAGATGGATTACAACAACGCCACCTACCCTATCGAAGTAAGAGTGAGCGGCGACAGCATGGGCGACCTGAAGGCTGCCGCCAGGAAGATAGAAGCCTGCATGCACAAGATAGAAGGCATCAACCTGATTCGTACCAACTACGAAGAGCCTCTGCCTGGCATCAGGGTAACTCCAGATGCTACCGAGGCCAACCGGCTGGGTGTGAACAAGACCATACTCTCTGCCGACCTTGCCATTCATTTTGGCGATGGCATCCCGATGGCCACCCTTTGGGAAGGCGACTATCCGGTGAAGATGGTTCTGAAATCGGAAAACGACAGCGACCTTGCCAATGAATACATCCCCGTGATGGGAGGAACATCGAGCGTTCCACTCCGCCAGCTGGCTAAGATTTCGCCCGACTGGCACGACGGCAGCATCATACGCAGAAACGGCGTGCGTACCATCTCTATCATAGGTGAACCTTTAAGGGGATTCAATGCCAACCAATTGGCCAACGAACTGAAGCAGGAAGTATCCAAACTCCCGCTAGATTCCAGTCTTGATTGGGAGATTGGCGGTATGGCAGAAAAGGATGCCGAAACCCTTCCTCAGGTTACATCGGGCGTGATGATAGCAGCCTTGATCATCTTCTTCATCCTGCTCTTCCATTTCAAGCGCATCAGTCTGGCACTGGTGAATCTCTCGTCCATGTCGCTCTGCATCTTCGGTGCAGCGATAGGCCTTCTGGTTACGGGTTTCGACGTGAGTCTTACCTGCATATTGGGCATTGTGAGCCTGATGGGTATCCTGGTGAGAAACGGCATCATCATGCTCGACTATGCCGAGGAACTGCGCCGCGACAAGGGGTTATCGGTAAAGGAAGCCGCCTTCCAGGCTGGCGAGCGCCGCATGCGCCCTATCTTCCTTACATCGGCAGCCGCCTCGGTAGGCGTACTGCCTATGATGGTAGAGAACAATACGCTGTGGTCGCCAATGGGAGCCGTTATCTTCTTCGGTACGCTTATCTCGATGGTACTCATCGCCACCATCCTGCCTGTGCTCTATTGGCTCGTGTTCGACAAGCACGGCAAGTATAGTTTGAGGAAGCAGTAAACGCAGAAGCCTGTCGGCATCACTGCCGGCAGGCTTCACTTTTCATAAACCGAACCTAAAATCCTACTTATCTTTTGAGATAATAAAACTGCAATTTAAACCTAAATATAAACTCTTACCTTGATGAAAACTCTTTCTACTTCTTTATCTATCTATATATATGTACTGCAAAATGTATTGCATTTGTGTATGCCTAGAATTGAGTTATATCAGAGCTGCTTACTCAGAAACAGTTGCCTGTGCTGCAGGCTGCTCTGTCTGAGCAGTATCTACAGACTCTGCTGGAGTCTCAGATGTAGCCTCTGTTGCTTCAGATGTAACTTCAGATGTTGCTTCAGATGTTGTCTCTGCAGGAGTAGCCTGATCTGTAGAATCCTCTGCACCAGCCTGTGGCAAAACAGGAGTGCTGACCTCTGCTGAATCCTTAGGAGTTTCAGGTGCTACTGTATCAACTGGAACTACTTCAGAATTATCTATCATCATTTTGCCTGATGCAAATACGTTGCTTACTCACGTTCCTGTGTGACATTACCAATCATGCTGACACGGACAATATATTTTCCCGAAGGTGCATTGGGGATGATAAACACTCCGTTCTCATCGGTTGTGATGCCAATAGGCAGCGGTGCACCCGTTTCCGGATTCACAAGAACGACTGTAGCGAAGTCAAGAGGTTCGGATGTCGTCTTATTAAAAACTGTACCTGTGATGGTGGCGATGCGCCACGCAGACAGAAAGAATCTGCTGGCTCATTGCTCATCATCATACTTATAAGGATGTAACCAGCCTCGATTATCGCATTCTGCTCGAAGCAGATTTCTTGGTCAATTCCTTCGATGACCACCTTGCCCCCGAAGGCATCATCACCTTCCGTAATCATGTATTCCGCTCGGAGTCAGCTATTAGTATGCTGAATGATATGTGGGGATTGGAATAAGAAGAACAACAGCATATTTATAATTTTTCGATTATTTATGCAAAAATCGATTAAATATTTGGAGTTTACAAAAAAACAACGTATCTTTGTCATCAGATTTAAGAACAATTAAAATCTAACAAGATGGCAAAGTACATCAACCCCTTCACCGATTGGGGCTTCAAGCGCCTCTTCGGTCAAGAATTCAGCAAAGATTTGCTGATTAGCTTTCTCAACGATCTGTTGGAGGGAGAGCTCCACGTCAAGGACGTAGTATTTAAAGACAAGGAGCAATTGCCCCAGACCAAAGATCAGCGAGGCATTATCTACGATGTTTTCTGCGAAACCGACTCTGGCGAGCGATTCATCCTGGAAATGCAGAACAAGTGGCAACCCAATTTTCTGGATCGCTCCATCTGCTATGCCTGCAGAAGTATTCTGGAACAGGTAGATAAGGGCAAGACTGAGAATCAGGATGCCTATAAGTTTCTGCCGATATACACAGTTTGCTTCATGAACTATATGCCAAAGGCAGGCGAAGTAAACAAGTTCAGAACAGACATCATATTGGCAGATAAGGAGAGCAAGGAGCAAGCTTCCAACAAGCTTCGCTTCATCTACTTGGCACTGCCTCTTTTCAAAAAAGAGCCAGAGGAATGTGAGAGTGATTTTGATAAATGGATTTATGTATTGACTCATATGGAAGCATTAACAAGAATGCCTTGGACGGCACAAAAGAAGATTTTCGAGAAACTTGAGGAATATGCCGACAGTCACAGACTCTCGAAGAAAGAATGGGAAGCCTACGAGAACAGTCTTTGGATTGCTCGCGATAATTTGGCATGCATGGCTGCCGCAGAATCGGAAGCCAGAGCCGAAGGTATGGCAAAAGGAAGAGCTGAAGGAAGAGCTGAAGGAAGAGCCGAAGGAAGAGCTGAAGGAAGAGCTGAAGGAAGAGCTGAAGGAAGAGCTGAAGGCTCTAATGAGGCAAATATAAATGCAGCACAGCGTATGCTTGCTGATGGTATGTCGAAAGAACTTGTTATGAAATATACTGGTCTTTCACCTGAGCAAATCAGCAAAATCAATTAAAGAAGTATAAATAGAAGAGAATAAAACAAGGGTGTATCAGAAAGCTTCATGGTTTCTGATACACCTTTTTTTATTTATCTTTCATCTTCCTTTCACATCACCAGCAATCTTCTGATATTCAGCCGCTTAAGTGTGAAGGTTTTTTCATCAATGACATTTCTCGCCGCTTTCAAGAAGAGTAAACGAAGGAACATATACTACAGGGAGAAGAAACCTTTACCTGGGGGAGAAAGAGATAGGAAAAGAAGGAGGGGTAATGCCCAGGGCAGACGCATTAAATTGCGCTGCCCTCCAAAAGTTTTGACAGGTACTCTTC
>OGKS01001131.1_pt1 | contig 13485 bp, 10 predicted proteins | sample 1572491 | NCBI WGS metagenome assembly OGKS01 (sample SAMEA2582153, study PRJEB24529) | metagenome | biome: Human gut stool | place: China | collected 2011
GGACCCGACGTGGTCGTCACGGCGAAGTTACCGGCGAACGAAGCACCGATGGCCGAAGAGGTTCAGAAAGGTAACTCTCTTGCGGAGTCGATGGGCGCGCTTCCGGGCGTATTCCCCAACCTTCTCGTGAGCATGGTCAAGGCGGGCGAAATGAGCGGTAAACTGGAAGAGACTCTTATCCGAATGGCGGACTATTACGAAAAGGAAAAAAAGAGAAAAGGGCAAATCAAATCGGCAACGTCATATCCGAAAATCGTTCTGGCGATTTGTCTTGTCGTCGTTGTGGTTTTGCTTATCTGGATTATGCCGAAGATGATTTCGATGGTGTCCGAAGATAAGTTGCCGCTGGTCACGAAAATCCTGCTGAAAATCAAGGACTTCATCATGAAGGACTACATACTGATTATCGGCATCGTCGCCTCGCTTATTATTTTCATCCCGATCGTTAAGCGAATCGAGGCGGTTGACCTTTTCGTTTCCAAAATGAAAGTCAAAATGCCGGGCATCGGAAAATTGCAAAAAATGATTTATACGTCGCGTTTTGCAAGCTCGCTTTGCACGCTGACGAGTTCGGGCGTACATCTTCTCGACGCGCTGACGATGGTGTCGGAGATGATGGACAACACTTACGTATCAAGGCAGATCGACGACGCTGTCGAAGCAATCCGTCGCGGCGAGTCGATATCCGCCGCGTTGCAGACGGTCGACGCGTTTGACCCGCTGCTTACGACAATGATATTCGTCGGTGAAGAATCCGGTTCTCTGGACGAGGTTCTCGGGCAGACCGCCGCGTATTTCGAAGACGAAGCGGACACTGCAATCAAGAGTCTTACCGCAATGATAAACCCCGCCCTTATGGTTGTAATGGCGGTTGTCATCGGCGTAATACTTATCGCAATACTTATGCCTATGTTCTCGATGTACGACTCGATAGGCACGGATACCGAATAAAGGGTAGATTTGGAGCAAAATTATGATTTACTACTACTTGAACAACGACAAACTCAAAGCGATGTTTGCGACGGCGGGCGGAAAGAGAATCACCGTGAAAGAATTTTACGATATGGATTTCCCCAGTGAATTTCTGAACGACCCGAGCGCAACCAATATCGACCTTCAACTTACCGAAGCGATGCTCGATATGATCCGCAAAAACGATATCAAGTCGAAAGCGGCGAAATTCGTCCTTGAAAACAACAAGATACCGTTCCGCGAGATGATTTTGCCTTACGCAAAGCCGTCGATTCTGTATCCGATAATTTCGGCGGAACTTTTCACGGATAAAAAACTTGCGGAAAGTCACACCGTCGACTTTGTCGAGATTGACAGAAATATCGAAGATCCCGACGAAGAGATGCAGGAAGCCGCGCTGAACTCCCCCGAAGAGGGCGAGGAAGAACAGGAAGAGAAGAGCGAAAAGAAAAAGAAAGCGAAAAAGGCGCGTCTTATGATCACGTACATAGACAACCTTGTCATCGAAAACCTGAAAAAGTGCTGCCGCGAAGTCGGCATGAAACTTACGGCAATCGATATTTCGCAAAGCGCGCTGTCGAAACTCGTCGATTTTATGAAAGAAGACCTGCCGCAATATTTTGTGCTTGTCGACTATCGCATGACGACGATTACGTCGTATCTTTTCGCGGATTACAAGCACGTCTTCTCGCTGTCGAAACCCATTTATTCGATGCCCAACGAAAACTATGCGAACGAAATGGCGTTTTTCATCAACGACTTTTCCGGCATCGTGAGCGAGGCGATTCAGTTCTTCCGCTCGAAATATACCGATTACAAATTCGACGACGTGTTTATCACGGGCGACCTTGACAGGTTCCAGTCGGTCGAAAGCGACCTTTACGGTTTCATGGGGCTTAACGTCAAGATGCTTCCCGTACCCGAAAGCGTATCGGGCGTTGAGCAGCTTGATTTCAACGCGCTTGCACCGCTTATCGGCACAATGCTCAAATAACGAGGTGGATTATGGCAAAGAGAAAGAGAAACATAGATTTTATCGCCGCGCAAAAGGCGATTGGAAAATCGGGGCAAAGCACCTCGTTTGAGTTTATTCTTGTCGTTACGGTCGTCGTGGTGGCATGCGCGATGGTCGGGTGGTATCTTGTGGCGCGTTCGCAGTACAACACTGCCGTGTCCGACCTTGAATCTGCCAAGACGGAACTCACCAACCAGAAAAACACGCTTGCCAAGAACGAAGACAAGTTCAAAAACTTCACGGTGGTGCTTGACCAAAACGGCAACCCCGTGACGAAAGGCACCGACAAATACGGCAACACGATTTACCAATACGAGTCGTTGACGGAAGTCGCGACGCGCGTTGCAAACGCACTTGCGGGCGCGCAGGCAACGTCGAAAGAAGCAGACGCCGCGATAAACCTTACCGGCACGATTTTCGACATAATCTTCACAAGCGCGAACAAGACGGAGTGCAAGGTGACGCAGTTCACTTTCACCAACGGAAGGATCACGTTAAAACTTACGGGCAAGGGTTCCCAGTCGATGCGAAACTACGTTTCGGCGATTAAGGAAAACGGCAGCGGCTATATTCAGAGCGTTGAGCCGTCGATGGACACCGCCACCGATTTTTCGGTAAGTTTCGACGTCGTGAACGATAAACTTTTCGGCGGCAGCGACAAATAAGGAGGACGGGAAAATGACGATTAACAGAAAAGAAAAAATATTGATTTTCGTGCTTATCCTGTTCCTGCTTGTAGGCGGCACGTACACTCTTGGCATCATGCCGAAAAACAACGACAAAAAAACCGCTCAGGAAGAGTTGCAGACGGTCGAAGGCGACATCGCGAAGGTCAAAAAGCAAATCGACGCGGTGAGCCCGGCAAGGTACAACAAGCTCGTTGAAGAAATCAGACAAAACGAGGCGGCGTTGAAACAACTTACCAGTCCGAGCAACAACCTTAATGAAGAACTTATACCCAGCAATATGCCAGGACATCAGGATTCTGTGGCGATTGCGGAAACGCTGTACAAGTTCTTTGGCGACCTTGGTTTCAACGTTGAGATAAGCCTTGGCAGGCCCGTCACGACGTCCACCAAAAAGGTTTACACCATATCGAGCGCATACAAGACGGACATGCAGACGCTTTACAAGGTGACCGACGCGATCGCGCGCGTGAAGTCGTACAATCTGACGTATCTTTCGATGACGCCGGACGGAAACGACGTTTCGGGCACGTTCTCGATGACGATCACGTACATTCTGAACGAATAGCACGACATTACTTGTGCGGAAGCGGCACCTTAAAATAAAGGATATTATATTATAATATAACAACAAGTTACGAAAACGCGCGAAAGGCAATAATGGTGGGTTTCCCTTCCGGGAGATTGCCACAGCATCGCAAACGATGCTTCGCAATGACATTATTTTCGAAAGCGCAGTCACAAAGATAAGACGGGAAAAATAAAAAAGTACGATTGACGGAAGGAGGTCAATTATGCTGACGTTATTAAAAAATATAGAAAGGTTTAACAAGCGGTACAATAAAAAACGCGGCAGCGCGATGCTTATGGTACTTATGACTATGGCGATTATTATCGTCGTAGGCACTTCTATGCTCTTTGTGACGCTTTCCTCCTTCTCGAACAGTATTGCGGACACCCAGCAGGAACGCGCGTACAACGCCGCGCTCGTAATGACCGAAACGCTGAAAAGCTCCACATATCTTGGCAAACTTATCGAAAGCAATTCCTTTGAGCTTGAACAAGATAATCCCGTCAAACTCCAATTCGACAACGGTGATCTTGACGATGAACTTGACGATTTCACGATAATCAACGGCGTGAAAGTTTACGTCACGTTTACCAACGCGTCAAAGGAAAAGACGTCGCTTGACAGCGTACTTGTCGACGTAAGGGGCGTAAAAGGCTCGCAGGAAAGCACGGTGAGCTTCACTTATAACAAAGAAACGACAGTTAAAAACGTTACGCTTAAAGACACGTTCGGCAACGCCTTGGTAACGAACAACAGTTTGGGCGGTGAAAAAAAGCGCGACGACCTTGTTTTCAAGAGAATCGAGGGCGATATTTCAATAAACTGTTGGGATGAAGAAGTCGTGGACGGGAAAACCGTGAAGAAGATGACCACCCGATACTTCAACCCGATTATTCTTGAAGGTCTTACGGGCAGTATCTTTGCCAACGGCGACCTTATTATCGGCGCTGCCGACAACGTTATAAAAGTTCAGGGCAATATCTATTGCGACGGCAACCTTACAATACGCGGGCTTGACCTTGGCGTAAATCTTCCCGCGCTTTACAAAAAAACGTACAACAAAAAATATATCAAATACAGCACGATCGGCAACAAGACTTTTGCAGGTTTCGATATCCTTGGCACCGGCACATACATAGAGCGCGAACAAGAGGGCAAAGTGAACGAGGCGATGTATCTGAAATACAAAACGGGTAACGGCGACGACGAGGCATTTTTGCCGTTGCAGGTTTATGACGAAGTCTCGCACTACACCCTTATGGATCTTGCGGACGAAAACGCCGAAACATGCAATTTCTGGACAAGAAACTGGGCGGAGAACGGCGCGGTTGAAGAAGTCACGATAACGCTCAGGGAAAGAGTTAACGGCGAATTACGCCCGGTGGATGCAACAGACAGCAGAAACAAACAATATCTCGGCGCGACGATGTATTCCTCGTCCGAATGCAAACCCGAAGACATGATAATGCAGTATCCGAAGGGCGGCAACGTATATTGCAGCGGCGATATTATCTTTGACAGGGTGAACTATGGATACAACTGGGTTTATGCGCCGAAAGCATTAGGCAACAACAGCACCGAATACGTATATCACGACCTGTCGATTTATGACGGCACCGGCAAAGGTAAAATAACTGCTTCAAACAAAGAAGAAGTTGAAAACGCCACCGTGTCTTACAACAAAACCAAGATGAGAGGCGACATATTCTGCATGGGACGCATGATTATCGCGCCCGAAAATCTTGTGCTCACGTCCAAAAGCACAGATGGTAAAGACGAGAAAGACGAGGTATTCACGAGAATGAACGGTTCAAACTTCAACCGTTATTTCGACAATGAAACGTTCAATAGCAACAATTTCTTCTCGCGTCTGAAAGCGCTACTTGGTTTTGACGGTGAAAATTGGAACAAAAACGCAGGTAGCTTTAATTACGACGCAACAGGCTCTTACAGATTTGTATATAAAGGAAAAGATAAATTAACACCAACTTATGAAGCTGAGCACAGTTTTACGGACCATAGTAACGTCGAAAGCTTTTTAACCGCGTTAAAAAACCATGGACAAAGCAATCTGAAAAAAGCCCTGGTAGAAGTATTCGATAAAACAATAAACGACAGCGGATATATCTTAAAAGGCGACGGCGACTTGTCCGCGGAGGGAACAGACGGCGTGCATAAAGAGTATCGCCCCGTAGAATTCAGCGAAACTTCCAACATTTATATTTATAACTGGAATTATGAGTCGCTTATTGAAAATACGGAAAAGAAAGAAGGCTCGGAAGAAAAAGTAAAGGTACAGCGCCAACTTAACAGCACTTCGCTGGTGCAGGAGTCGCGCGTGGACAATACACTCGATAACACCTCGGTCAGCACGGTAAACGACGTAACTTACAAAGCCGCGCTCACGGTAAAATATCAGAAACTCAACGTAAACGAGATTTACGTAGGCAGCGGCAATATCGAGGCTGTCGGTATCGACGCGTTCGGTTACGAAGCCGACGCCGAAGTTAGAGCGAAAAAAATCGACACCCTTGGCGATATGATTTCAAACGAATATCAGGAGCAGAGCCTTCTTGACCTCATTATGAAAGTCAATGGTTGTGACGAAGATAAGGCACTTCAAGAACTGAAAGAAAAATATCTGAAGATTGACAAGGAGGTATATACGGGATATGCCGACTTAACGTACAGCATTAAGGATGACGAGAAAGGCAACGGCTGCATATTCCTGAAATATGATCTTATCGCATTGGCTGATTATAAATGCACTGATTGTGATCATGGATTCTTGGAGACATCTAGGGAAATTGCATGGAAGAAGACAGATGGCGGCGAGGTCGGATATCTTTTATTGCCAAGAGTATTGTATAGGGACAATAAGTTTTACATTGTCGATCAAATAACAGGTGATTGGAAAGATTATAACCCCGAAAACCCAGACAAACTGGATAAATTTATGAAAGATGCCGGGTTTACTGATGACGAAAAGGCAGTAATTCAGCGGGTAATAAAAGACAATAAAGACAATAAATTAAAATTCAAATTCAGCGACGGATTATACGGAATCGATAATACCAAGTTAACAGAAATTGCAGAGACGTATATAGATAAACATAAAGTTATCGAGAAAAAAGAATATGGATTTTGGCAATATACAGGGGATGGCACGTTTGGATTCGATTCGGTTAAAGAAGGCGACACCAGAAAGCTTGCACTTTATGTAGGGACGTATAGCTTTGCCGACAACTTAGGAGACACGAGTATAATTGCGACGAATAAAGACAATGATGAGTATAATAAACCGAAAATAGTCTTGACGTATGATGACATAAAAGACGTGGTTGAAAATTATGCCGAGGATGTTAAACAGCTGGCACTTTTAAGCAATAGCGACAAGAACAGTTTCAAGGCGATTACGAGCAAAGAAGACGTTGATAATATGATAAAAGCCGACACGACAACCACAGTCGGCGAAAGCGCATTCTTATCCGTGCGTGCGTTCAGTGACGAAGACCACGGGATGTATCTGCGCTCATCCAACGCGCGGTATGCGAACGCGGACAAAAATTCAAGCGTTTCAGCGGTTTTCAGGGAAATTATCGACGAAGGATTTGTAAAAATCGCGATACTTAAAACAACCAAACTCACCGCAGAGTTTATGCGCGATCAAATCGACACAGGAAAAATCACGGTCAACGAATACAACCAGGTAAGCGAAGTACAGGACGACGCGTCGCTGAACCCGTTAAGGGAGCTTAAACAGGATCATGTCATATTGCGTGAACTGCGCGAAGGAAGTACTACTTATACTATCGATCAGCTGAATGAATGGCAGCAAAACGGCGACATAAGAGGAACCACAAACTTTTATAACATAGACTCGCTTGCATACATCAAAGGCAAGAGCGATTCCATCAGTAACGTATGGACGTACGTCAGACACAGGCTTACGTTCCTAGGTTCAAAGGAAAAGTTTTATGCGATTTACAACAGCGGTAGCGTCGACAAGAACGTGCGCGTTTTACGGTTCACAAACGGAGGCAAAAACGTCACACCGTTGACTTGTGACAACACCTTTGGTCTGGATCCGCTGTATTGTACTTATGACGACAAAGGAAATCCCGTTGGCGGAAATCAAGGCGGTGTATTTACCAACCTTTCGCTGACCGGAATACGTACGCAGGTTGACTACACCATATCCGAAGACACGTATTTCAACTTCGGCGGCGAAGGCACAGGCGGTATAAATACCAAGTTGCAAGATCCCGTCATCTTCGGCGCGAGCAAAGATAACGGCATAATCGACTCGATTAACCAACTGAACAATACAAAACGTATGAATATTACAATCGACGCAACCGAAAAAGACGTTTACGTTTATATCAACGCGCCTTCGAAATATACCAAAGTCGAAAGCGGGAAAGGTTCATACGTGAAAAACGGCGACGAGTACACGCTTGTCGGCGAAGGCAAGGGCGATTACGAACTTCAGGCGGGTATTGAGTTCAGAAAATGCAGCTGGCGCGTTAAGGGCACACACAACGCCTATATTATGCTTGTCGGCGACACTTCCATCAATGCAAACGCATATAAGCTCAGCGTCAACACGGGCGGCGGTGTTTTCGATAACTCGGCGGATCGAAGCGACCCGATGCTCGGCACGCATTTCTATTCGGGCTTCTACACCACCTATTCGGGTTCTTATTCGTTGAACGAAGATGACGAAAGCAGCCTTAAACTTGCGGCGAAAGAAGTCAGCACCGTTGAAAGCGGCAATCTGTGCATTATCGGGACGATGGGCAACCAGTTGCTTCTGGGACGTGGCGGTTATATCAACGGGTTTGTGTATCTTCCCAATGGTAAATACGTCAACAACTCCACGGGCTTTTTGGGAATCCTGCCCAACGCATATTCAAACAACAACCAGGCAACAATTGTCGCAAAAGATATTTCGGTCAAAGGCAGTAATATAGGAAACCTGGTCTTCCAGGCGTTTGACGTATCGTCAAGCGCGGGCGGCGCGGGCAGCGATATCGATATCGACTATATCGAATCAAACGAAAAGATAACTTATACCAAATGGAATTTCGGCGGGTACTATTACGGCTAAAATGAGAAAGGTTTTGAAACGCTTAAAACTGAATAAAAAAGGCTTTACCTTTGCCGAATGTATCGTTGCAATCGCGTTGTTTGCGATCGTCGGCACGCTGGCTTTCACCATGTTCAACACGGCGACGCGCTATATGGCCAAGGCGAAAAAGGAAGAAGCCAAAAGGTCGCAGGCGCAGGAGCAGGCTCTTTTGAACACGTTCATGTACAAGGAAGGCGACGAGGTAATGGGATATATCATTTATCCGAGCCGCGTTTTGCAGGTGTCGTACATCAACACGTCAAAAGGCAACGTGCCGCAGTACTCAGTGGTGCTTAATTACGACACCGATTACGGCTCGGTACCGTTTGCGGTTGCGGTCGAAAAAAACGGCACCCCCAAAACACAATATACATACAATATCACAAGATATCAAGTGACGTCGGACAAGGGTACAAAACGTATACTTTTTGTTTATGACGACGATATCGATTACGACCTGAACAATCCGGAAGAAGTCAAAAGTAATGTTCTTACGCTTGACGAAGTAGATAGGTACTTTAAAGATTAAAATGAGAAAACTCGCAAAAATCTTAAAAAATAAAAAAGGCTTCACCTTGGTCGAAGCGATCGCGGTCGTCGCCATTATGGGTATTCTCGCAACGGTTATCGGCGGGCTGGTCACGGCGGGCACGACGGCTTATATGCGCCAGAAAGAAAACGCCGCCGCAAAAGACCTTGGCACGATCGTCCAGAACGAAATCAAGCGGGCGGCAAGGTCGTCGGTTGAGGTATATTTGCAGGACGGCGCGCTCCCGAGAGATACCAACATAATCGGGATTGACGATAATCAGACCACTTATACAATGAAAAACGCGCCGACGGGCGAGTACAAGATGTTCTCGTCGTCCGAAAACGGCAGGCTTGTGTATTCGACGGACAGCGGCAACACCACGCAGGAATACTTCACTGATCCTTCGCGGGAGGCGGAAGGACGCGCGTTTTACGGCAGTTTCACGATTAAGGTTTACTTCCGTGCGATTGTCAATACCTTTGGTGAGATTACGTCCGTCAAGGTGTTCTGCGACGTCTTTAACGCCAAAGGGCAAAAAAAATTCGACTCCCCGGGGCTTAAAATCGACTTTATCGAGGCGGATTACAGCCAATCGACGGAAACTAAACGTTTCAAAGGCATTTTCAGTTTCGAGCAGGGCAATATCGATGCAATCGATGAAAAAACCGGTCAATACAAAAACATGCTGGTCGAAGGAGATAGAAACAAAGAGTTCGCCAAATTCTATTTCAGAATCGAGGGAAACGGTTGATAAAATGGAACTTGGCCATCTGTTATTCACGATATTTTCCGCGTTTTTCGGGCTTGCGGTCGGCAGTTTTCTGAACGTTTGCATTTACCGCATTCCCAAAGGCACGTTTTTCACCGAAAAACACAGTTATTGTCCGAAGTGCGGGCAGCCGCTGAAATGGTACGACATGGTGCCGGTTTTCAGCTGGATTTTTCTTGGCGGAAAGTGCAGGAATTGCAAGGAAAAAATCTCCGCAAGGTACCCGATTGTGGAGTCGCTCAACGCCGTATTGTGGACGTTGTCGGCATATTTTATCGGGCTTAACGCCAACGCGTTCATATACGACGCGCTGTTTTCGGCGCTCATCGTGATGACGTTCATAGATATCGACACGAAAGAGATCCCGAACGGCATCGTCGTGTTCATCATAATTTTGTCGATCCCGCTGTTTTTCACGGCGAAGGACGTTGTGTGGTGGCACCGTCTTGTTGGCGCGGTGGTTATCAGCGTGCCGCTTTACGTAATCGCGCTCGTGACGGGCGGCATCGGCGGCGGCGACATAAAGCTTTATTTTGCGCTGGGGCTTGTGTTGGGGCTTTACCCGACGCTTGTGTCGGCGTTTATCGCGATAGTGTCGGCGGGGCTTATCGGCGGCGTACTTTTGCTGACGAAAAAGGTCAAAAAGGGGTACGAGCTTCCGCTTGGTCCGTTTATCGCGCTTGGTGCGGTGGTCACGGTTTTTGCGGGCACGCCCATAATCGACGGCATAAAAAACTTATTTGGAATATAATATTTATATATCATAAGGAGAAGAGATGCAAAGAGGAGCAAGTTTAGGCGACATCCTGTTGGAGAAAGGCTTTATCAAGCAGGCGCAACTGGATGACGCAAAACGTTGGCAAAAAACACATCCCAACGAAAAAATCAGCGCGATATTGTTGTCGCGCGGCATTATCACCGAGGACGAGATGCTCTCAGCAATGGCGGAGCGTTTCAACACGACCTATATAAATACGGAGCTTGTCGTCCGTCGTCCCGAAATTCTGAAAAACATACCTGAGCAAATCGTCAAAAAGCACTGCATAATGCCGCTTGACGTGAAGGCGGGGCAGATAATAATCGCCACGCACGATCCGCACGACATCGGCGCGTTCGAGGACGTAAAGATGGTCACGCGTATGGACGTCGGATTTGTCCTTGCACCGCAGCGTATCATCGAAAGCGCGATTGAAAAGTACTACACCAACGCCGGCAACTTCTTCGTGTCGGACGAAGCGACGCAAAAGGTTGTCCAGCAGACTTCGGCGGCAACCCAGCAAAAGTTGTCCGAAATCGAAAGCCGCGTTGACAACACGCCTGTCGTCAAACTTATCAACAGCCTTATCACGCAGGCGTACATGCGCCGCGCGTCTGATATTCATATTGAGCCGTTTGAGGAGCAAATCCTTGTCCGCATGCGTATCGACGGCGAGCTTGTCGAATGTATGCGCTTGGACATTTCCACGCTTAACAGTATCGTTTCGCGTTGTAAAATTCTTGCGGGCATCAACATTGCTGAAAAGCGAATCCCGCAGGACGGCCGTATCGACTTCAACAACGGCGACATCAACATCGACCTTCGTGTCAACACGCTGCCCACGATTTACGGTGAAAAGGTCAACATGCGTCTTCTTGCAACCGAGGACGCCGCGCTTATCACGCTTCCCGACCTTGGCATGCCCGACAAACTGTTTAATCAGTTCTCTCGCATCATCAAAGCGCCGAACGGGATCATTCTTGTCACGGGGCCTACGGGTTCCGGTAAGTCGACGACGTTGTACGCCGTCCTTAGTGAACTCAACAAGCCGAACGTCAATATCACCACGGTCGAAGACCCTGTCGAAAAGCAAATTTTCGGCGTCAATCAGGTGCAAACCAATGCAAAGGCGGGCTTAACGTTCGCAAGCGGACTTCGCGCAATCCTGCGTCAGGACCCGGACATCGTCATGATCGGTGAAATTCGTGATACCGAAACCGCCGAAATCGCAATCCGCGCCGCTATCACAGGCCACTTGGTTTTGTCCACGCTGCACACCAATGACGCCGCGTCAAGTATCGTCCGTCTTATCGACATGGGCGTTGCGTCATACATGGTCGCGTCGTCCGTGAACTGCGTTGTCGCGCAAAGGCTTGTCAAAAAGCTTTGCCCGGAATGCAAGAGAAAACGCGAAATCAAGGCGGAAGAAGCCGCACTTTTGAAAGATCCGTCAATCACTCATATTTATGAGCCTGTCGGCTGTCCCCGCTGCGGTAACACCGGCTACAAGGGACGTACCGCAATTTACGAAATTATCGAAATCGACAGCGACCTTCGCCGCATGATATCCGAGGGCAGGACAACCGAGGAAATCCGCGACTTCGCCAAAGAGCACGGCGCAACGTTCTTGGAAGACAGCATCCGCACGCTCATCGGCAACGGCACGACGTCCATGTCCGAGTTTTACCGCCTTATTTACAGCATTTAATAAACGAATTATTATATTTGTCATATTTTTGCATACGAATATTGACAAAATACTGTTTTGGTGTTAAAATTCTTATATATTTCATATAATAAAGTAGGAGGAGTGAATATGGCAACAGTTTCTTTTGAACAAAATGTAGTAATAAGAGACAAACAAAAGGTTGAAGAAATCAAACGCGCCTTGAACCAAAGCACTTCTTCGTTTACAGACGTAAAGGCATCAGAGAAAGACAAACTTCCTGAAAACGCAAGCAAGGTATGGTTCAATCGTTAAGAGAAATTCTTTCAATCGAAAATTCCGACAAGACCTCTTTACAAGAGGTCTTTTCTTCGTTTAAGAGTTTTAAGGGCGACGAAGATATTGAGAGTTTTTTACAAAAGAAAGCAATCCCGAATGAAGAGCAAAATATATCTCGTACATACCTGATTATCAATGACGAAAAATGGGAAAAAAACGAAATACAAATTGACGGTTATTTCTCATTGGCGTTGAAAGTTATTAAGTTGGGCGATATCAGCAACACAAAAAAGAAAACAATCGCAAAAAGTACTGACCACGATGACGTTGCGGCTTATCTGATCGGACAACTTGCAAGGAGCAAGGATACGGACAAGGGCGTAGGGAAACTTGTGTTGGAAGAAGCATTGTCAAGGATAAAAAGCAGTCAAGACCTTGTCGGGGGCAGGATTGTATATCTCGATTGCAAAGAGGCAGTGAAGCCTTATTATGAAAAACAAGGATTCAAAGAATTACAAAAAAATCCGGGCGATAATACGCTTTGGCAAATGTACAGAATAATATAAAATGAACTCTGCAAAAACTTGCAGAGTTTTTTAATAAAAAAAGCGAGGCGTTTGCCTCGCTTAATGTTTTGTTGTTAGGAAGTGATTTTAGTCGTCGGTTGGGGCTTTGTCCATTCGTTAATTGGCTCAATGACACCATCGTCGCTGACTTTATAACCTTTTGTCTTTCCGCTAGTTTGTTTTTCAGTATACAAAATTTCGACCGATGTAACTTTTTCTTTGCCTTCTTCGCCTGTTTTTACAATGTTTATTGCAAATTTGCCTTTTCCAGGCGCTGCGGTGATTGCTGTTTCAGTTGTGCCGTTTGAAAAGGTAACAGATTTATACTGTCCTTTAATTGCAGTAATTATTTGAGTACCAACAAGTTCGCCAGTAGTAGTACTATATACGCTTGAAGTAGTATCAGCGATTTCGCCAGCAACAAAGTCTGCGATACCTTTTGCTTGGTTAAGGTTGGTCTTATCCGTATTTTTGTTCAACTGTGATACCGTAACACCGGCGACCGTGCCTGCAAGGACTGCCATGATTGCGATTACGACGA
>OGKS01001135.1_pt1 | contig 13438 bp, 9 predicted proteins | sample 1572491 | NCBI WGS metagenome assembly OGKS01 (sample SAMEA2582153, study PRJEB24529) | metagenome | biome: Human gut stool | place: China | collected 2011
AAGCCTTTCTTGATGTAACGCAGAATAAGAAAGGGATAGAACTGGCGGTGGATATCGCCAAAGAAATCAAAACCCGTATCAAGGAGGCAACCGGACTCACCGCCTCGGCTGGCATCAGCTACTGCAAGTTTCTCGCCAAAGTGGCTTCTGATTACCGTAAACCTGATGGTATCTGCACCATCCATCCAGACAAAGCGCTCGATTTCATCGCCCAGCTGCCCGTAGAGGATTTTTGGGGCGTAGGCAAGAAAACCTTGCAAAAGATGCACTTCATGGGTATCTTCAACGGAGCAGACCTACGGAAAGTATCCAAGGAACATCTGGTTGAAGTGTTCGGAAAAGCCGGTCATATCTTCTATGACTTTGCCCGTGGGATAGACAACAGACCTGTTATCACAAGCAGAGTGAGGAAGTCTGTGGGATGCGAACAGACTTTTCTGGAAGATATCTATAAAAAAACGGCAGTCATCATAGAACTCTATCATTCAGTACTTGAACTCCAGGAGCGGATTTCCAAGAGTGGGTTTGAGGGTAGGACATTAACTTTAAAGGTGAAGTTTTCCGACTTCACCCAGATTACCCGCAGCATTTCACAAGAGAAAATCCTGAAGGAAAAAGGAGAAATACTCCCACTTGCCAAGCGATTGCTCCAACAAGTGGATTACTCCGCCAGCCGCCCTATCCGCCTTCTCGGCTTGTCTGTAAGCAATGCCACTTCAGAAGAAGCAAAGAAAGAGGACAGGGAAAACAGTAGCCAAGGACCAGAATACCGGGAACTGGAACTGGAGTTTGAAGATTGGGAATAAAGACTTTAGTTATTCCCTACTTCTCCTGGCAACATACCATATTCTTCCTTAAAGCACTTCGTAAAGTAAGAAGGTGCAGAAAAACCGACTTCATAGGCGACCTCTGAAACACTCATACTACGGCTTTCAAGTAGTCGTTTAGCCTTGGCAAGACGAGCCTTGCGAAGCAAATCTACTACAGAAGAACCCGTCATAGCTTTCACCTTACGATAGAGTTGCACACGACTCAAGCCGATTCCTTTGCCGATATCCTCTACGCCAAACTCACTGTCTGAAAGATTCTTCTGGATAATAGCATGAAGTTGATTGAGGAACTGCTTGTCTCTATCTTCCAACTGGTTCATAGCTACTTCCTGTTCTGCTGTTTGAGAAGTCTGATTGAAAATATTCTCAAAATGACTCTTCAGCAATCTTCGCTGCTTGAGAAGGTTTTCTATACGGGACAAAAGAACCTTGCTATGGAATGGTTTGGTAATGTAGGAATCAGCACCATGCTCATAAGCTTCGGCACGATGTTCGTCCAGATTTTTGGCCGTGAGCATAATGACAGGAATATGAGAAGTGATGGTCTGGGTTTTCAACTGCTCTGTGAATTCCAATCCATTCATCACAGGCATCATGACATCACAAATTACCAGATCAGGAACTTCCTTCCGGGCTATCTCCAAACCTTCCTTCCCATCGGAAGCCTCAAAGACATAAAACTCATCCTGCAAAAGCGTGCGAACATATTGACGAATGTCATTATTATCATCAATCACCAATAATGAAAGCTTGTTTCCTTGCTCATCCAACAATTTCTGGAGTTTTCCACTCTGTTTATTACCATCGTCGATATACTGCAGATCAGACTCATTAATCGTCATTTTACCTACTGATAATGAAGTACTTTCAGAGTTATCCACAATTTCCTCATCATTGTGGATAACCTGTGCATCACCTATCTGTTTACAAGGAATAACTACTATAAAATTGCTACCCTGATCCGTTTTGCTCTCCACCCAAGCCTTGCCATGATGTAACTCCACAAACGACTTGACAAGGGCCAATCCGATACCCGTTCCACTGGCAGCACCTTTGGCCTGAAAGAAACGTTCAAACACCTTTTCAGCTTCTTCATGAGAAATTCCCATGCCCGTATCACGCACATCGATACGGAAAAAATCCTTATAAGAACTGATGGTCTCGGCAGATAAACCTTTAATCTGATGAGGATCAACCATTTTTAAAGATACAAAAATATCGCCTCCAGCAGGAGTATATTTCAAGGCATTGCTTAAGAGATTGAATACTACACGAGCAATTTTCTCTTTATCAGCCACTATCTTTCCCTGTTTCTTAAATTCTTCTACATCCAGATGAAGCATGATATGCTTACGTTCAGCTGCCAGCAGGAAATCACTTGTCCAAAGCGTCAACGCCTTTACAAGGTCAAAACGATAAAGTTCCAAATCCATCTTTCCATTCTGAATCTTGCGGAAATCAAGAATACTTCCTACTAACTGCTGAAGTGCCAAGGCATTACGTTGTACCATCTTCAGCAAATCTCTTGCTTTCCCCTTGATACTATTATCCTCCAAAAGCATCTCTACCGGATCTGCTATCAAAGTAAGCGGCGTGCGAAGTTCATGACTGATGTTGGTAAAGAATACCAAGCGGGAATTAGTTAATTCCATAACTTCATCATTCAAGCGCTTTAGTTCATCATTTTTCTGTTCCAGTTCGCCATTCACACGTTTCAATTCACCATTGGCATTTGCCAGTTTCTCATTCAGCCTAACTTTTACGACATACCCTCTGAATATCATTGCAGCAGCTGCAATACAGACAAAAAGGAACAGGCATAAACCAATCAGCATAACTTTCTGAGAATTATAATCAGCCAGATACTGATCCACCTGCTTATGCAAGGTCTTCAGATTTCGGGCCTGCCGCTCAGCATCCCTGGCCTCCATCAAAGTAAGATCAGCATTGGCCTTGGTAATAATGGAAGTGCTCAGATAATTATCCTTCTTGTAGGGTTGATGATTTAATATCCTCATAGCCAAGGCAATAACCTCATCGCCCTTAGTAGGATAAAGATAGGAAGCATCAAACACTCCATCACGCACGAGTTCCAGGCCCCCACCCTCGGTTGCCATACCATCCACACCGGTATATTTATAATTGCGGTTTACGCCCATCTGCTTAGCAGCCACGTATGCACCCCAAGCCAAGCGGTCGTTATGAGCAAAGACGAAATCAAAATCCTGCGTCTTTTTCAGTATTTTCTTCATTGCACGAATACCGCTTTCCTCCTTCCAATCTCCACCAGCAGAAGCTACTACTTGAATATCCGGATAGGATTTAAGCGCATCCATAAAACCACGATGACGCTCCAAAGCTGGTGAAGACCCTTCAAGTCCGCGAATCTCAACAACACGTCCCTTACCCTGCAATTGCTGAGCTATATATTTGCCCATAGAGTTACCTATCTTATAATTGTCACAACCTATGAAAGCAGTATATTTATCAGTATTGGACATACGGTCATACAAAATCACAGGGATTCCCTTGTCATAGGCACGCTCAACAGCCTTGGAAATGGCACTCATCTGATTAGGAGAAATAATCAGCAAATCTACACCTTCATCTACAAACTGGTTGACCTGCTTGTTCTGCAACACATTATCATCATTCGAAGAAGCAAGTTTCACAATAATAGAATCATTGAGGTATTCTCCCATCTTCAACTCATCATTGAGTTTATCGCGCCAAATATCCTCAGAGCATTGGGATACTCCGATGACATATTTCTTTGGATGCTTCACACAGCCAACAGTAAGTAAACAGCCAACAAATCCAATTAATACAATTATTATAAAATGGAATAGTCTGGTATTATAACACTTCATAAACTTTGAAAATTTAAATAACCATATTGCAGTTTATCCCTCAAAAGGCATTTTTACTAATATTGAAATTCGTGACAAATATACGATTATTTTTTGAAATATCAAACAAGAATGCAATATTTTTAATAATTTTCAAAATTAGAGCCTATAAACCTGGTTTGGAGAAAAAGAAAAAAGGAAGATAAAAAGCGGTATAATCCAAAATCCAATGAAGACACCAACACCTTAAACTACAAGAATAAACATTTCATATTCAGATATATACAACAGTTATCAACAATAAATAGAAAGATGTGGATAACTTTATAAAACCTTGTGGATAAAATAGGGAAAGTTTTGAGCATAAAAAAACACTAACTTTTCAGTTAGTGTTCCTTTTGTAGCGGGGGTGGGACCCGAACCCACGACCTCCGGATTATGAATCCGACGCTCTAACCAGCTGAGCTATCCCGCCATCACAGCAAATCGTTTTCTCGATTGCGGGTGCAAAGGTAATACATTATTTTGAATTGAACAAATTTTTCTGCATTTTTTTTCGAAAAAAGTGCATTTTTTTATTTTCACCCTATTTGCAGCCTATTTTACACCTTAATAAATATATAAAATCTGCAAAAATGAAGGATATTCTATTTTTTTATGTTACCTTTGCAGACTGAAAATGAATAAACGGAATATACCGACTTGTTCAATAGACATAAATAAAATGCTTCGAATTAAGAAATTAGACATATTTATCGCCAAACAGTTTGGCTTGCTCTTCATAGGAACATTCTTCATCTGCCAGTTTGTGCTGATGATGCAATTCTTGTGGAGATACATTGACGAACTCATCGGAAAAGGACTGACCATGGAAGTGATGGCTCAATTCTTCTGGTATATGGGATTAATGCTTGTTCCCCAAGCATTACCGCTCGCCATTCTTCTTTCCTCACTGATCACATTTGGTAATCTCGGTGAAAGTTCAGAGCTCACAGCCATCAAGGCTGCGGGTATTTCCCTGATGCAATCCTTCCGATCTCTGATTATCATCACCATCATCATCATGTTTGGTTCCTTCTACTTCCAAAACAATATTGGTCCAAGTTCCAATATGAAACTCACCCAGCTTCTTATCTCCATGAAGCAGAAGAGTCCGGAACTGGAAATCCCGGAAGGCATTTTCTATGATGGTATTCCAAACTGCAACCTGTATGTGCAGAAGAAAGATATCAAAACAGGTAAACTCTATGGAGTAATGATCTACCGAATGACAGACAGCTACGAAGATGCTGCCATCATTCTTGCCGACTCAGCCATGCTCCAGAGTACTGCCGAGAAGAAACACCTCCTGCTTACTCTCTGGAGCGGCGAATGGTTTGAGAACATGCAAAGCAGCGAAATGGCAAACAGTGCTTCCGTTCCATACCGAAGAGAGTCGTTTATCAGCAAAAGAATTGTTCTGGATTTCGATGCAGACTTCAATATGACAGACGCAGCATCGCTATCCAACAATGCCAAGGGCAAGAGTTTGGAACAGATCTATCATACCATCGACTCGCTGAATGCCAGATATGACTCTGTAGGAAGAAGCTATCTGGCTGATGCATCTGTCAGATATTACCGAATCCCATCTGTCAGCAAAGCAGACTCAGCCAATGCCATCAAGAAGGCAGATGCAAAGGGATATGAGATAGATACCTTATTCAACAGACTCCCGCAAGACCAGAAGATCAGAGTTATCAACAGCGCACTGTCGGATATTCGACAAGCATCGAGCGATCTGGACTTCAAGAGCATGATGACTGGTGATGCAGACCAGATTATCAGATTACACAAAATCGAGGCCATCAACAAGTTCATGCTTGCCCTATCATGTCTGATATTCTTCTTCATCGGCGCACCACTCGGTGCCATCATCCGAAAAGGAGGACTCGGTTTCCCTGTTGTGATATCCGTGCTGATATTTATCATCTACTTCATCTTGGATAATTCCGGATACCGAATGGCAAGAAGCGGAATGTGGGCCATCTGGTTTGGTAAGGGATTGGCATCAGCGGTCATGATACCATTGGCCATCTTCGTCACCTGGAAAGCCACCAACGATTCTGCCGTGTTCAATATCGATGCTTATAAGGAATTCTTTGCAAAATTGTTAGGCATCCGACTGAAACGCCACATTTTCGGCAAAGAAGTCATCATCAACAACCCAGATTACACGACAGATGCAGAGAAACTGGCAAAGATTACAGAAGATGTATATATATATAATAAGGTGCAGCACCTCAAAAGACTGCCTAATTTCATCAATGTATTCTTCAGATATCAGCCAGACCACGAGATAGAACGCATCAACGAGGAATTAGAAAACGTGATAGAAGACCTGACAAATACAAAGAACAAGTTCATTCTGCACGATTTGAACAAATATCCGATTCTGGCCACCAAGGCACATACACGACCATTCGAAAGAAAATGGCTGAATATCGTTGCGGCAATCATCGTACCATTCGGCATCGTATTATACCTGCGAATGTGGAGATTCAGAATGCGTCTGTACAGAGACCTGCGTATCATCTCTCAGACAAACACCGATATCCTCGGCAGAATAAAAGATATACAAACACGTAATAATCAAAATGTAACTATAAAATAAAGTATCAAAATGGCAGATTTAAGATTAAACAACATTGAAGATGCTGTAAAAGACTTCAAAGAAGGAAAATTCGTAATTGTTGTAGATGATGAAGACCGCGAAAACGAAGGCGATCTCATTATTGCAGCAGAGAAGATAGATGCTGAGAAGGTAAACTTCATGCTCAAACACGCAAGAGGCGTACTTTGCGCTCCTATCACCATCAGCAGATGTGATGAATTGGACCTTCCTCACCAGGTATCTGATAATACCTCTATGTTGGGCACTCCTTTTACGGTAACTATTGACAAACTGGAAGGATGCACCACAGGTGTTTCTGCACACGACAGAGCTGAGACCATCAAGGCATTGGCAGATCCAAACTCCACCGCTCAGACATTCGGACGTCCGGGCCACATCAACCCACTCTATGCACAAGACAATGGCGTACTCCGCCGCAGTGGTCATACCGAGGCAGCTATCGACCTTTGTAGAATGGCAGGTCTCTACCCTGCAGGTGCTCTCATGGAAATCATGAACGAGGACGGAACGATGGCTCGCCTTCCAGAACTCCTTGAGTTTGCCAAGGAATGGGGTTTGAAGGTCATCTCTATCAAAGACATGATTACCTACCGACTGAAGAAGGAATCACTCATCGAAGTGGGCGAAGAAGTTGACATGCCTACAGAATATGGTCATTTCCGACTGATTCCTTTCCGTCAGGCGAGCAACGGACTGGAGCACATGGCTCTCATCAAGGGCGAATGGAAAGAAGAGGAACCTATCCTGGTACGTGTTCATTCTTCATGTGCTACAGGCGACATCTTGGGAAGCATGCGCTGCGACTGCGGACAGCAGTTGCACAGAGCAATGGAGATGATAGAAAAAGAAGGAAAAGGTGTAGTCGTATATATGCAACAGGAAGGCAGAGGCATCGGCCTGATGAATAAGATAGCCGCATACAAGTTGCAGGAAGAAGGCTATGACACCGTGGATGCCAACACACATCTCGGTTTCAAGCCAGATGAGCGCGACTATGGATGCGGAGCACAGATGTTACGACAGTTGGGAGTCCACAAGATGCGTTTGCTCACCAACAACCCTGTCAAGCGAGTTGGCCTGGAAGCTTATGGTCTGGAAATAGTAGAGAATGTACCTATCGAAGTTGTACCAAACAAATACAACGAGCGCTATCTCAAGACCAAAAGAGACAGGATGGGTCATACCTTGCACCTTTAAAAAGAGAGAAAAAAGAAAAAAGATGTTATTATTTCATTACGAAAATAGAATTAATGACACTTTTTCTTCTCTAAAAGAAATAAAATGATTAATTTTGCAGGCAAAACATTAATACAAAATTGCACCAGAGATGGTGCAATTTTGCATTTTGGGGAATATTGAAAAAACTCATGGCGCACAGTACAATAAAATCATAGAAAGCAACGGACATATGACAGGCTGATGAATAGCAGATGGCAATACAGTTAATCATATGTGTGAGCGAAATAGACAAATAAACCTATAAATTTTAAAATTCAGGAGGACAAAACTATGGTAAGCAAGACAATGGTAGTAAAAGCAGCAGAGGGACTTCACATGAGACCGGCAGGAGTTATCGCAAGAGAGGCAGGCAAGTTTGATTCAGATGTAACAATCGTATTCGGAGACAAGAGAATCAACGCAAAGAGCCTTGTAAACATCATCGCAGCATGCATCAAGAAGGACGCAGAGATTACATTCGAGTGTGAGGGCGCTGACGAGGAAGCAGCACTTGCAAAGATGGAAGAGCTCGAGGCAGACAACTTCGGAGATTAATCAACAAACAAAGTTAATCGGAGGTGTGATATGTACAAAGGAATCGCCGGCTCAGAAGGAATCGGAATCGGAAATGTGGTCATTATCGAAGAGCATGAGATAGTGATTGAAAATAAGAAAATTACAGATACAGACGCTGAAATCGCACGTCTCCAGGGAGCCATTGAGAAATTTGTAAATGATACAAACGCCATGGCAGACAGAATGGAAAAGACAGTTGGAGCAAAGGATGCGGATATCCTTCGCGGACATATCCAGATGCTTCAGGATCCGACCATAGAGGAGCAGATTACAGCGCTCATAGTCAGTGAGAAAATCACGGCAGAGAAGGCACTCGACCAGGTGCTTGAGCAGACAGCAGAGATATTTGCACAGATACCTGATGAGCTTTTGCAGCAGAGAGCAACAGATTTCAGGGATATCAAAGCCAGAATCCTTAAGATTCTGCTTGGAATCGAGGACTACGATATCTCGGCAGCTCCGGCAGGCACAGTGCTCGTGGCACATGACCTGACACCATCCATGACAGCAGGTATCGTGGCAGAGAATATCGCAGGAATACTCACAGAGGTGGGCGGCAGAACCTCCCACTCAGCAATACTTGCAAGAGCTATGGAAATCCCGGCAGTTCTCAGTATTGATGGAATCTGCACATCTGTCAAAAATGGTGACAGAGTGGTACTCAACGGAACAAGCGGAGAGGCAATCGTAAACCCTGACGCTGAGACAGAGCAGAAATTCGTTGAGCTGCTTGAGGAATACAAAAAAGAGAAGGAGCTCTTAAAGAAATTTGCGGGTGTGCCGACAGTATCAGCAGACGGCACAAAGGTAGAGCTTGTATGCAATATCGGAAAGCCGGAGGATGCAAAGAAAGCTGTAGAGTGTGACGGAGAGGGAATAGGACTTTTCCGTACAGAGTTCCTTTTCATGGACAGAGACACAATTCCTACAGAGGAAGAGCAGTTTGAGGCATACAAATCAGTAGCAGAGACGATGAAGGGCAAGCCTGTCATCATCCGTACACTTGATATCGGAGGCGACAAGGAAATCCCATATCTGGGTCTTGAGAAAGAGGACAACCCATTCTTAGGTTACAGAGCTATCAGATTCTGTCTCCAGAGAACGGACATCTACAATACACAGCTTCGTGCACTTGTGAGAGCCAGTGCATTCGGTAGGATAAAGATAATGGTTCCGCTTGTGACCGGCGTAGATGAGCTTCGCAGTGTAAAGGCAATGGTAGCTGACATCATGAAAGAGCTTGATGCAGAGGGCATTGCATACAACAAGAATCTCGAAATCGGTATCATGATGGAGACACCGGCAGCCTGCATGATGGCAGATGTACTCGCAAAAGAGGCAGCCTTCTTCAGTATCGGAACAAACGACCTGACAGGCTACACGATGGCAGTAGATCGTGGAAACTCAAAGGTAGCATACCTTTATTCAGCCTTCAATCCGGCAGTGCTTCGCGCAATCAAGCGTATCATCGAGTGCGGTAAGAAAGAGGGTATCATGGTAGGCATGTGTGGAGAGGCAGCAGCAGATCCAAAGCTCATTCCGCTGTTACTCGCATTCGGACTTGATGAGTTCTCAGTGAGTGCAACAAGTGTGCTTAAGACCAGAAAGACCATCGCAGACAGCAGCATGGCAGAATGCAAGGCATTGGCAGACAAGGTAATGGCATGCGCTACAGAGGCAGAGGTACAGTCAGTGCTTGCGCAGCAGTAGATGCTAAATCCAAACAAGTATAAAAGTTAGTAAAAGAGTATAAATAAGAGTAAAATATAAAAGTATAACATTGAAATTTATTATAAAGACGGCTGAACCGGTGGGGACCGGGGCGGCCGTCTTTTTTGTGCACGCGAAATGAAAGATGAATATTTAGTCATTTACGATTTACTTATTTACGATTAACTAAATTACGATTGATTAAATCGTATATAAGTAATAAAATATTGTGTATAGAGATGGAGGGAGAATGTCCATTTGTTTTTATTCGCAAAAAAAAGGATTTACCCAAGGGTGTATTGAGGAAGCTGGAAAAATGGGAAATGTATCGCTGGTGACATATGATCAGATATATGGGTATTTAAATAATGAAGTATAAAAAATTTTAATGTAATTTCTATTTACTGGAAATCATTATGTTTCAGGACAACCAACTATAATGTTGATACAGTATAGGACAAATCAAAATGGTAAATGGTCAAGTTGGGGGAAGCCTGGCGTTTATAGCAAGAAGTATCAAACGGTTAGAATAAAGCCGGCATTGATTAAACAATAAAGAAGGGGGAAGTATGTAGTGGAAAAAAATAGAAAACAGATTATTATCTGCGTAGCGATTGTCGCTTGTGTCTGTGTAATCAGTGTATTAATTACATATAACATATTACAACAAAAAAATCATCTGACAGTGGAACTATATTATGGAACTTTTGATTTTTCAGAGTATCAAAATGTTAAGAGTACCAATAAATTAGCCATTATACATGATAACGATGAAAAACAGGGTGAATATGAAATGGAGATAGAGAATACTGATAAGGTTGAAACGGGAATCTGGAAATGGAACGATGATGGTTATATTACCTTGTATCAGGATGATAAAGCAGTTGCAAATCTAGTGTATATGAATGGTAAATATCTTTTCTTTGATGCCGATGTTGAAATCCAAAAACTTAAAAAGATATCTGAAACGGCAATAGTAAAATAATTGAGGAGATGGGATATGATAGAAACAGCTATTATATATATAAAAAGAAATAAAATAAAATCTTTGATTATCATACTGATTATCGCGACGATAATCCTAGGTGAAATTATTGGTTTGCTATTAAGCAATGCCTCAGAAAAATCTGAGAGAGATGCATATTTATATAATGGGGCCGCATTAGTAATTGAGGATGATAATGGAGGCTTTACAAAGAGTGATTATGATGAAATCAGAAAGGTGAAATATGTTACAGGACTTGGGGCGTGGAGAGAGCTGATTGCAGACCCGGTGGATACAGAGAATGTAAAGGAACATAAAGGAATAGATCCGGAGAATAAAGATGTAAGCAATCGGGCTGATAAAATGGTAATTGTTGCAAATATGGATGTGCAAAAATATAGCCTGTTTTCATGGGAAAAGAATGTATCTCTTATTGAAGGAGAATTTCCTACTTACAAAAATAAAGGAATTATTGTAGAACAGCGATATGCGAAAAAAAATAATCTTAAGGTAGGGGATGAAGTTAAATATACTATAGGAGATCAATCGGAAGCAACATCTTTACAAATATGCGGAATTTATAAAGTGGACAGTGATTTCGAAATATATGACTCAAATGAAGAGGGAACCTCGGTATACATACATAGTCCATATAATTCTATATATGTAGATTATGATTATATTGTAGAGTTATTAGGGTTAGAGTACACCGCGTCAACGGGAAGTGAAGTGTATATTGATAAGATAGAGCATATAGATGCGGTAAAAACCCAGTTAAAGAAAATGTATGGAGATAATGTGGAAATATATGATAATACTTCTAATTATCTCGATTCAGAATGTAAAGTCGTAGGATTGATGGGAAAAACATCAAAAATAATTTGTTGGATGATAATTATAATGGGTGAAATTATTTTGTTAATCGTTTTCTCGTTTTATACTATCCAATACCAAAAAGATACAGGACTTTTTATGGTACTCGGAAGGTCAAGAAAATGGTGTATAGGTAGATTTGCATTTATAGGAATGATATATGCAATTAGTGGTTTGCTTTTGGGTGTGCTATTATACTGTGTGCTTGGCAATTTCATATGTAGCATTATAAGTGGTATAGGTAAGAATGTCATAATTAATAGTACAGACAGAGCCATAGGTGGATATGATACACCCGGAATATTTCAAGGCTTTGAGGTACGTATAGAAATGAGTGCTTTTTTTACTCTGAAAAACATTATAATTCTATTAATAATTTCGTTAGTTAATTGGATTGCATTTATGGTACTGCCTGTTGTAACAACTGTTGAAGAAAATGCAAAGAAACTGTTAAATTCGAAGGGATAGTGGTAAATATGTTGGAAATGATTAATGTATCGTATGCATATAAATCTAAGAAGGAAATTGTGCATGTGCTGGATAAAGTTACATACAGATTTGAAATAGGAGAAATGTATGGAATATTTGGTCCGTCAGGTTCAGGAAAGACAACGTGCTTATCGTTACTTGCCGGTTTAGAAAAACCGGATGAGGGGGAGATTTTGCTGGATGGAGAAAATATACAAAATATTGGTGGAAGAAAACTGCGCCAAAATAGTATATCATTGGTTTTTCAGGATTATCAGCTATTTGATTATATGACTTCCCTTGAAAATGTAATGGTTGCAGCCCAGATAAGTTTACCTGATGTACCCAAAAAAGAATTGATTAAAATGTGTAGAGACAGCCTTGTAATGGTTGGACTTGATGATAGTCAGATAACCCGAAAGGTTACGGAATTGTCAGGTGGACAGCAGCAAAGAGTTGCAATAGCGAGGGCGTTGATAACAGATGCAAAATATATTCTGGCAGATGAGCCTACAGGAAATCTGGATAAAGAAAATCGAAGAAAAATTGTCGAATTGTTGCAGCAGATAGCTCATGAACAGGACAGATGTGTATAGTGTGTTAGAGACTTCTGTGTATCAGCCGGTGTATTCAATTATTACTAAGAATGCGAATGAAAGTGACAGAGACAGATTTGTGAGTGTTGTTGAAGACACGCTTTCTGATATTGTTAAGAACGGTCTTAGCAAGAGAATGGTTAAGGCAGGAATCAACTATTACGAATTCAAATACAGAGAAGCTGATTTTGGACCATATCCAAAGGGACTTATGTATTATCTTACAATGATGGACAGCTGGCTTTATGATGAGAACAAGCCATTTGTTCATGTTGAGGCAGGTGAGACATTTGAAATAATCAAGAAGGATTCAGAGAACGGCTTCTTTGAGAAATTCATTGAAGACAATATTATTAATAATAATCATGAGGTAGTGTTAAGTCTTGTTCCAAAGCATGGACTTGCAGAGGAGAAGGAAGCAAAGGAAGCAGAGCAGCTTGCAAAGTATAAGGCAACACTTTCCAAGGAAGAGCTGGAAGAGCTTGTTAAGCAGACAAAGGCATTAAAGGAATATCAGGATACACCTTCAAGCCAGAAGGACCTTGAGAAGATTCCACAGCTTGAGTTAAAGGATATCACAAGAGAGCCGGCCAAGTTATATATTGACCCTAAGAAGACTGGTGGTGTTGATGTAATCCACCACAATATGTTCACTAATG
>OGKS01001142.1_pt1 | contig 13368 bp, 10 predicted proteins | sample 1572491 | NCBI WGS metagenome assembly OGKS01 (sample SAMEA2582153, study PRJEB24529) | metagenome | biome: Human gut stool | place: China | collected 2011
TATCTGTCTATCGAAATGATTGCTGCTGCTATGGGCGGACAGCCATTCCGCTGGCCTGCCGGAACGTATGTTTCCAATGGCAAATTCGACCATATCATGATGGCGATGGAAACTTCAATTACTAAAGACGGCGTTACTTATAAAGAAATAGCCGGAACTCCTGCCGAACAGGAAGAATTGGAAAAGAGCTACGAACACTTATGTAAACTTCGTGACGAAGTGATTGAAATGGGAATCATCCCAGCCATTAAGGACTGGCATGCATTGAATCCCAATATTGACTAATCAAACAATATTAGCGAAAGCAGAAAGCCGAAACCTGACGATCTTTTTATCGTTCCGGGTTTCGGTCTTTTTTATTTCATTGCCAAGTCATTCCCACGGAAGAACATTCCTGACAAATCCCTTTAAGGACATAATTAATGCTATGCAAAGTAAATCCTTCAGGCAAATCAATCACCGGGATATGGGTGCCTTCCAGACAGAATGTCCGATGACATTTCTCACAATAAAAATGCGAATGTAAATCCTGTACCACACAATTGCAGGAGTTGTCGCAAACGGCATACTTCAACGAGCCGCTTCCATCGTCTATGCTATGTATGAGGTGATGAGACAAGAAGAGAGCAATAGTACGGGATATGGTCGATTTATCGACTGTGTCGAGCAATGTTTCGAGGTCAAGCAATGACACTGCACGCTCTGCCTGCATCATCTCTTTTATCACCAAAAGCCTTATTGCAGTTGGCTTAATGTCTCTTCTGACCAGCTTATCCAAATAAATATCTTCTTCCATCTTTCTCCTATTTTATCATTTTCTGTATTCTGACGGCGTTCATAATAGCAAGCAACGCAACGCCTACGTCTGCGAAGACAGCTTCCCAAAGAGTAGCGATTCCACCGGCTCCCAAAATCAACACAAGCAATTTCACTCCAAATGCCAGTGATACATTCTGCCAAATGATTCTTCGTGTCAGCTTTCCAACTTTGATAGCTTCGGCTACTTTCGACGGCTGATCTGTCTGTATCACGACATCGGCTGTTTCAATGGCTGCATCACTGCCCAATCCTCCCATAGCAATACCGACGTGACTTAAAGCGAGCACCGGTGCGTCATTCATTCCATCGCCGACAAATGCAATCCGGTTTGCCTCATCCTGACGCAATTCTTCCACGTGTTTCATTTTCCCTTCCGGAAGCAAGTCGCCATAGGCTTTCGATATGCCGAGCTTCTCCGCAAAGTTAGTAACAATACTCTGTTTATCACCGGATAATATCTGTATGTTTTCAATATTTAAAGCTTTTAAGCGATCAATAGCTACCTTTGCGTCTTCTTTCAAGGCATCAGCCAACAACAGATAACCGGCATAACGGTTTCCAACAGCACAGACTACAATGGTATCTGTTATCTTCAACAATTCTTGCGGAAAGGATATATCAAACTTGGACAGTAACCGGCAATTACCAACCAGAACCGGAATTCCGCCTACCGTTGCTTCCAATCCGAAGCCGGCATATTCTTTCGTACCGATAACAGCTACACGTTCTATGTTTTGTTCTTTTGCGTAGTTTACAACAGCCTTGGCAATCGGATGTGTGCTATCACTTTCTACCGAAGCAACCAGTTTCACTAATTCTTCTTCCGAAATATCGCCTGCACTTTTACAGGCCTGCACGTCAAAGGTTCCTTTTGTCAGGGTTCCTGTTTTATCGAATACCACCGTATTGATCTTAGTGATAGCGTCCAGATAATTACCGCCCTTGAATAAAATACCCAATCGGGATGCCGCTCCGATACCACCAAAATAGCCTAATGGAATACTAACCACCAATGCGCATGGACATGAAATCACCAAAAAGACCAAAGCTCTGTATAACCAATCATTAAATGTGAATACAAATGCAGGATTGATAAGTGAATAGACCAATGGAGACAATACAATTAATACGGCCAGTATGATAACAATCGGTGTGTAAACACGGGCAAACTTACGAATAAACAATTCTGCCGGGGCTTTGCGTTCGGCGGCATTCTGAACAAGTTCCAATATTCGGGCGAGTGCGCTCTTGTCAAAAGGTCTCGTCACTTCAAGTCGGATTACCTTGTCGGTTACAATCATTCCGGCAAGCACTTCCTCCCCTTTCCGAATATTACGAGGCGCGCTTTCGCCCGTTAATGCAGCTGTATTAAAAGCGGCAACCTCATTCTGCATGGTTCCATCGAGTGGCACCCGTTCACCTGCCTTTATTTCTATGATTTCACCGACTTTTATCTTTTTAGGACTTTCAGTAACAAGATTACCCTCTCTAAGTACCAGTGCTTTTTCGGGTCTTACGTCTAATAAGGCTCCGATATTACGTTTGGCTTTATCTACAGCTTTATCCTGAAACAGTTCTCCTACTGTATAAAATAACATCACGGCTACTCCTTCCGGATATTCGCCAATATAGAAAGCCCCCAGAGTAGCAATAGTCATTAGAGTAAACTCACTGAAATAGTCTTTTTCCCTGATGCTTTCCCAGGCTTCTTTCATCACCGGAATTCCTACCGGAAGATAGGCTACGATATACCATATTAAAGAAACATATCCTTCACGGAAGAATGCTAAATCAAGAGCATTCATGATTATTCCACCTGCCAGCAGCAAGAGAGAGAATATCACTTTCCCATATTCATGGAAGTTCGAAACCTTTGCATCAACCTTTTTTTCTGTTGCGCATGAGTGAGCGCCACAACTACAATGTCCCATAACATTCATCATTTAGTTGATGCAAAGGTAGCAAATGATTTATGCAACAAAGTTGCAAAATCGGTTTTAGAACATATATCCCAATGAGATCATCAGGTTTCTGTTCTTCATTCCTACTTCTTTGATTACCTCAACAAGTCCGAAATCATAGCTTATGGCAACCTGATATTTCTTACTGAACTCAACTCCGGCTTTCAGTCCAAGACCGAAATCGAAACGTTTCAGCCCATCGTCGCCAAATATATCTTCGGATGCTGAATTGCCTCCTATTTCATCAAAATCAAAATAATCACCGTCCACTTTCGCTTTTGCTTTTCCAAACAGTCCGACAGCAATATAAGGACCTACACTACCAAATAATGAGAAATCATCATTCACTGCATATTTATATCCTACACGTACTGGTACTTCCAGATAGTATGGATTAAATGTTATGCTTGCAAGTGATCCGCCATCAACTTTAGCACCTTTCAATGTCAACAATGCAGCGAAATCCATATAGGCACCACTACCATTCGCATCCTGCGACAATCCCACTTCTGCTTTAACTCCTGCGTGAAAACCTATCCTGCTGTCAAAACCTGTAATGGTGTATTTACTAACATTCATACCTGCCATCACACCCCATTTCAGGTTGTCTTGAGCATTGATACTCACTACGCTTATCGCTACTAGAGCGAACAATAACAAGGCCTTTTTCATACGAATAAATAATTTAATTATTGTTTAGAAATTATGTGAGGCAAAAATAACAATAATTCGCATAACTCCGAGAGGTTTAGTGAAAATATATAAAATAAACGATATGAATCTTATGAGATATAGTCATAGCAAGGGAACCAGACTATTTCAAACGATTTTATGGAACATAGAACAAAAACACTCTGCACAGAGAAAAAAACATAGGATGAAAGACTGTATAACTTAATTAATTGTTATCTTTGCACAATCAGTCGTAGCGCGACTGTATTGTTTGTTTTAAGAAAAAAAAGCGTTTAGCTGATTTCTGTGCCAGTGAAAAGTCCAAAAATTCCAAACACACAGAGAAGCAGATAAATGCTCCTTGCAATATGCGGGGAGTGTTTCCTGTTTGTGTGTTTAGGGCTTGGACTCCCTCTCTGGCGGATAGGCAAATGCTCTCCGCTTTTTTTGTGCCTATAAATTTGCGGTAGATGTAAAACAACAAGTTAATAATAACCACAAAGGCAAGTCAATTCGGATGGAGCGACACCCGAACGACTGCAAAGTCGAAAACGTAACATTTAGATGTTGCTACTTGCCTTTGAAAATATAAGAGGTAAAGGCTAGCAATACCCTCGAGGGGAACAAATGGATTCATCCAGAAGTTCCCCTCTATTTTTGTAAAGATGTGTACTATTGGAAAGACAGATATTAAGTCTACGTATAAATTTAATGATTCTTATTGTCAACCAAAGTTTTTACCCGATAGTATAATGATTATCATCGGTTTACATGCTGACAATAAGCCATGACAATAGGCTGACAATAAAAAATTAGAACTTTTATTGTCAGCCTGTTCTTTGATTGCTTTGGGGCAGGATGCACCCGAAGGACATCATCGCCTGCAGTAACCATACCATCCACATAGAAAGCAGCTTTTTAAAATGAATCCCCCTATTAAATGAATGATATATAGCTGGTATCTTTCACTTAACAAGTAGGTATTGTTACATTAAAGCATCAGTATTGTTAACTCTCCACGGCCGTGACGAGATCTTTCCACGGCCGTGGTAGGAACTCGTCACGGCTGTGGGAAGAAGTCACCACGGCCGTGACAAAGTAAAGATAGCGGTACTTCAGTAAGCATTCGGCCTCGCCCGTATTTCTCTCCAAGCTATAATAAAGTCAAAAGCCAAACGAAGCATGTCTGGCTTTTGACTTTATTTATCTTTCTTGTTTATCCTTTCCAATTAAATGGCAGTAAATCGGCGTAGTCGTTTTTCTTTTCTCTTTCATTCTCCTGTACCCTAATCAACACGTCCTGCATCCATAGTTTTGGGTTCACCTTATTTTCCCTGCAACATCCCATCAGTGAAAAGAATATTGCCGCTGCATGTGCCGCTTCATGTGAACCGGAGAAAAGAGTGTTTTTTCTGTTCAAAGTCAATGGCCTTATAGAGCGCTCCACTGGATTATTGTCAATGCAGAACTGTGCATCGTTGACATATCCGGACAGTTGTTCAAAACGTGTGTACATATAGAATATGGCCTTGGCAATAGGCGATTTCTCAACCGTATGTTCATACTCCTGCCTGCACCATTTTTCCAGTCCTTTGATAATAGGGTACGATTCTTCCCGGCGAAGCCTTACTACAGCTCCGCCTTCCAGATGTCCTATCCTGATTTTCTCCTCCACAGCATACAGTCTGCCTATTTGTTCAAGTGCATGCCTTGCTCTAGGAGGATCATTTCCTTCCGCTTCCACAAACTTGCGCCTGACGTGTGCCCAGCAGCACAGGTGCAACTTTCCGGGTAGTGTGTCGAACTCATCATATACTGCAAAGCCGTCACTCTGTACCACCCGAACCTGTCCTGCCAGCAGCGTGTCTATTCCGCTGCTGCCACGTCCCTTGTGATATTCAAAGAATGGGGTATGGAACCGGGGCAGATAGAAGTTCCACATATACCCGCGGTGAAGAGCACCGGGCCGGTCGCTTTCAAGTACGGGATGGGGCGTCTCATCGGCCATGACGTAATAGCTGTCCTTGACCAGTTCACGAAGCTCATTATAGATTGGCTCCAGACGCTGTGCGGCAGCCATCATCCAGTTACTTACGGTAGAAGGACTCAGATGGATGCCTTCACGCTCAAAGATGTCCAGTTGTCTGTACAGAGGCAGGTGGTCGTAATATTTGGCGGTAGCAATGTGTGACAGTACACTTTCCGACGCATTGCTGTGGGGATGTGCCATTACGGGCATGGGAGCAGTTATGATACGACCGTCGGCGAGCCGGTATTTAGGGCGGATGATGCGTCTCACATAGAATCGGGCGGGACTGACGGCATATTGTTCGCTCACTTCCTCTCCCAGCTTCGTCGCTCCCTCCAACGAAAGGCCTTCCGGCATGGGAATGATAATCTCCTCACGGGGAAGGGACGGGTCGATGGGCTTACGGGCGTGGGGAGTAATCTTTTTGGTGAAGCTCTTACGGAAACGGTTGTAGCCATTCTCCGATTTGGCAGATTTCTCAGCTGTTTTCTGTTCTTCCGCTACCGGGTCATTGACATCGGACGGAGACTCAAAACAGATGCTCAACTGGCCGGCATCTTCGGGAAGATGGCGTTTTTCACTGGATTTACCCCATAAACGGCGTGTCAAGTCAGCCAATTTCCATCTCAGGTCGGCAATGACGGCTGTACAGGCTGAGATTTCTTCGACCTGGCGGGAATACTCCCGCAAAGAGGATTCGTATTTTCTCTGAAGTTCTGCATGTTCCTTTTCAAGGCGTTCACGTTCCTTGCGCAGCTCTTCGTACTCTTCCAAAGTAAGGGTAATGACCGGTTCTTTCACTGTATATCCACTTTTTTATTATCTGACAAAGTTATCAAAATAAAGCAGAACGGCTTGTAGGACGGGAGATTACTTTTCAACTGTTTTCCGATACTTTTTAACAGTAAGCAGCTCATTCAGGCGATTCCAGGAAATTTGAAGAAAATCCCTCTTCCGTTCGTCCTTTTTCAAGAGAAAAGAGCCGCGATTCAGACGACGGCATTCCAAACGGTATTCGTCGTCGCACCGATAAAGGATATGCAACCTGCTACGGGAGCGGTCAAGAAAAATATGGCAACTCTGCTCTGACACGCAAGAACTCGTGTGCCGGATGACCTCGCCACAAAGACCGTCAATGCCTTTATGGAAATTACAACCTTGGGGATAAAGGTAATAGGACCAGAAAGGACTGCTACGGAAAAGACCAAGGCCTAAAGGGAGAAGTAGGTCCTGAGGGGAATGGATACCAAGGCTGGAAGCCGAAACTTTATAACGACGACCACCATCAAATATGAAAAGAACCGAATCAAAATGGTTAGACTCGGAAAAAAGGCTACGTAGTTTATCACTTTCGCTAGAAAATACTAATACTGAACACATTATGGATTAAGATTGTAATGAAGACACAAAGGTAGGAAGGAAAAGAAGGGAAACAAACACGCACGTGACCGAATGCTTACCTTCATTTATATAATTGCAACTTGCAATTATAGATTGCGATTAATGAAAAACAAGTTTAGAATTATAGTAAAGTAATTTAGGTATTAATAGAAAGGAACTTTTCTCACTATAAATAAGAAAGAGTCTATTAATAGCTGGGAAATAATCAAATTAGATCACATGAACTTAATAAAGTAAAAGCAGATTTGAAATTAATTTAATGTATGATATAGACAGTACTAATTATTATTTCCCCGAACTAAAATAATCTCCCTATAAAAGAGCATAATATAGAAAATAAGGATTACTTTTACAACGAAACTAAACCACGACAGACAAATGAGAAAGAGTATTGCTATAATTATAACATCTATATTAGTGCTATCAGGATGCAACAAACAACAATCCGTATCTGACAGACTGCTAAATGAAGTAGAAAAAGCCATTGCCATAAATCCTGACAGCGCATCCAACCTACTAAACAGCATATCATCTCCTGAAAAACTAGACAACAAAACCTTTGCACGCTGGTGTATGTTATCAGGAAAGATTACAGACGAAATTTTTAATAGCATCCTACCAACTTACCAATTAGAAAGAGCCTATGACTGGTATTCCTCACATGGTAGCCCTGACGAACAAGTGCAAATCTTGATTTATTTAGGTCGATCCTATTTTGCTGATGGAGATTATGATAAAGCAATGTCTATTTATACCAATGCACTGGACATTGCAGAAAAGAATAAGCTTAATAACCTCACCGGATATACATATAGCTATATAGGCGATTTATATGGAGAGAAATTCATGCGGACAGAAGCTATCAAAAGATATAAGGCTGCTGCCGAATGCTTCAAAAAAGAAAATAATACAGATAGCTATGCTTGCGCATTAAGAGATGTAGGACGCGAATATGCATGCATAGACTCGTTATCACGCGCTTTAAAAATTCTAACTATAGCTGATTCTGTAGCACGTAATACTAAAAATATCGAAGTCACTGCATCAATAGACAATGCCTTAGGGAATATTTATGCAATGCAAAATAAATATGATAAAGCTGAAGAATACTTTCTCAAAGCATTGGTAGGAAGAGAAACAATGCCCGATTATATGGCACTGATAGACTTATATATTGCATCGGGGGCTATTAACAAAGCACAAGAGCTACTATCCAAAATACTACAAGATAATCCAAAGTATACATACAGCATTAAATATTTATACTACCAAATCTATAATGAAGAAAAGAATTATAAAGAAGCTCTTACTAATCTGAAAGAATACGTCGAAATAACTGATTCAATCATATATGCTGATAACCAATCTAAGATATTGAACATAGAGTCTAAATATAATCATTTAAAGATCAGCAAAGAAGTAGATAGATTAAAAATTAAACAGCAAAGCTACATTATAGTTTTAGTTATATGCATTGGAATACTATTGTTAATAATAATAGGATATCTACTATATCGAAAGAAAGCAAAAGAGAAAATCCAAAGACAACAAGAAGAGTTGAACCGAATAAAGACAGATTTGCTTTATGTTTCTTTAGAACTGGAAAAGAAAAAAAGATTGTTAGATACATTTAAGGAGAAAAATGAGAGCTATGAGGAAATGCAGGAAGAAATAAGTCTCCTAACCACCAACTATAAACAATTGCAAAATAAAATTCTAGAGAATTCACCTTTACATAAAGAACTAATACACCTAGCCAACCAAAATAAGCCCAGAAATAACAAGCCATTAATAACAGACAAGCAATGGAAACTCATTGCAGATGAAATAACATATATTTATCCGAATTTACGTAAATACATATATAGTCGATGCCCAGATTTACCAGAGCAAGACTTTTGGTATTGCTGTTTATATATATCAGGGTTTGACACTAACACAGAAGCAAAGTTACTAAACATTACAGTCGACTCAGTAAGAAAAAAAAGACTCAGACTTAGACAAAAACTGAATATAATATTACCAGATAATAATGCTACATTGTATGAGTATTTAATTGAAAACATGCACTAATACCTCTTCTCAGGAAGAAATAATCAGCAACATAAAAGGATGTCCACGCAAAACATCATAAGCGACTGATTATCAAGCACTGTTTGTCCACGCTGAAAAACTTCTTTTATTTGCATTCCCCCTCATATCTCCATAAATTTGCAAAAAACAATCAAAGATATGAGAAAACTAAGCATTTTACTATTATTAATTGGCATTCCATTCATGATAATAGAAGCCAATAATCTATCAACACAAAGAACTAAAATTATAAGATGGCATAAATGCCAAAAAACACCAAATTCTATCCCAATAGAAGCTACCCAAGACGAAAACTCTATTGAAGTTCGTTTTCTTGAAGACATCGACGATCAAGTTACTTTCCAAGTAAAAGATCAACTGGGAAATATTATCTTCCAAGATGTGATATTAACTCCTAATGAGCAAAAAACTTATAAGATTGATTTGAAAGGCTACAGAGTCGGTCATTATGAACTTCTCTACATAGAAAAAGACATAACTTTCATTGGAGAGTTTGAAATCGAATAATCAACGATAAATAATAAAAATATCAAACTTTATAAACCCTATAAAACTAATAATTATGGGAAACATTTTTAGATTCTTATTGGTGCTGCCTTGCATCACCTTGTTATTGTACTCTTGCGAAAGTGAGATTGAAAATGAGATCCAGTCATCTACAGAAAAACTGAACTTATCAGGATTGGAATCGGATAGCCTTCAATTAGAAAGTTATGAATTGTCTGAAATGACAGATGAGCTAAAAGCATTAAAAGAAAGGATAGATGAACTAAAGAAAGCGAAGACACGATCAGTAGCTTCAAGTAACTATAGCCAATATTTTTCAGAAAATATGTGGGCTATTAGAGAGTTACCCTTCACACTTAGCACTGGAGGTGGATATTTATCATGTACTGGTTGGGGACAGAGAGTGACCTATGAGGGATATAATCCTGGCTCTTATGGTAAATTCTATGTCCAAATTCCCTCATCAATTACCGGCATACCCTATTTAATTTATTCAAACTACTCGAAAACTCGTCTAGCTGTAGGACATTACACTAGTAATCCGGAATCAAAAATATTACTTGCAATGAGCAGTAATTCCACTACAGGAGCCATGGATTCCTGGGACATTATACCTGCTACTAATAATCCAGGAACTTATGTCCTTCAAAATGAGCTATATCTTGGCCAAGGAAGTAGTGGTTCATGGTGGGATGTATTCAATTATGTGGTAGATATACAAGCTAATAATGTTGGTTTCAGCCAATATACACAAAGAGCCCAACAGGAATTTACTATCACCCCTGATGCTGTATTCACACTGAAAAACCTAGAATTTATCAATCCATATTCCGCAACTGTGACCCAAAGGGAGAATGTCTCTATCAAACGAGCCATAACAAACTCTTCATCCCAATTTATACGAGAGAACCTCGTATTTGAAAAGGCTATACAAGAGGACTCCTATTTTAAAGAAGAAAAGGGAATAGCATTTAAGGTTCCAGCTTCAGATATGCTATTTGCACGCCCTACAGTTACATTAGGAGAAATAGATCTTGTTCCTAATGCAAGTATACCAATTGATACAAAATACCAGCCCAAAGTACGCAGAGTAATGGAAAATACATTAAAGCATATAGAACCTGTCAAAGTTTCTCCACGTACAAAACTCACGGTGACCTATTATTTTAAAGAGTATGATGTATCAGTAGACTATGTTGCCACAATTGAATATAAAGAAAAAGATAAAGATGCTAGAATAGCCAAATTGCCTGGACGTTGGAGCGGAAGGATTCATGTAGATGAAATATCCGATGTTGATTTAGAAGAGACAAACTTGGATACTCAACAAAGTGTAAAAAGAAGAGTGAACACCAGAAATGCAAGTCAATCATCACCAATCATATTAAAAAAATAGACCTATATGAGAAAATTTACTATATTTTCATGTATCATATTGTTTGTTATAGCATCATGTAACAATGAAGACGAAATAAGTGATTCTGCTTCGCTAAACAATCAGGATGATTCAACATCAGAAATCATCTTGCAAGAACGTGACCCGAATCTACCAAAAGTTTGGTCTAAAAAGATAGCACCCAGACCCAGTACTAGGACATCATTTACCGATGCTACTGATTTTCTTGGAAATTCTTATGCCATAGAAAACGGAACATCAATTATCGGGGACTTTTCAAATGCGAGATTTCCAATTGTTAATATGGAAAAGCTACTTGAAAGATATCCTTCATATATAATTGCCAAAGAGTTAAGGACAACGTCAACAGAAGCCATGTCATACGCCAGCTTCGAACGCTTAGAAACAACTTCATCGTTTACTAAAACTGTCAAATCCGGATTCTCACTAAATATTGGTCCGTTCAAACTGGGAAGAAAGAAAACTGTAACCGATATTTTCAAGCATAACACAAGTAATTCCGAACAAGCAGTACACGGAGAACTTAGTGTTGAAGTTATTAATGGAATGATATCCTTACAAACAGCACCTAGTGCATTGAGAAGAATTTCGGCAGATTATTTGGACGAATTATTTGTAGATGCCCTTTATAATTCATCCATGGTAGAATTAATTCAAAGTTACGGAGAATTTGTCTTAACAAGCTATTATACAGGTGGGCGGGCATCGGCTTTATACTATGGTCTTGACACACAAAGTACAGATTTCAATAGTAAAGAGCGCGACATGGATAAATCAATAAACGCAACTTATTCATGGAACAAGGACTCTGTTTCAGGAGATTTTTCTGTTGGAACAAAAGATGGCAATTCTTCTACAGAGACTAAATCTTTTTCCGAATTACATGTATCTATCAAAACATTGGGCGGCGCTTATGGTTATAATGTTGCAACACCTCCTTATGACGTTAAAAGTACATCCATTAATTTAACGAGTTGGCTTCAATCATTAAATGATTCAAGAACACATACAATGATTGACATTCAAGATGGTGGGCTCTATCCAATATCGGATTTTATTTTGGAAGAAAACTTTAAGCAAAGATATAACGACACCCACATGGATTTTCAGCACCAAGAACAACTTGAAGAACCGTATATAGAAATAATGAAAGTATACGTCCGCAAAAGTAGCTCGGGAGAGAAATTATATGATATTGTACCTGTGCTAAATACAAGACAAGGAGATAAGCTCATTTTCTCAAATTCAAGTGCAGCAAGTCAATCCGATGCAGAATTAAAAGCGAACAGTGTTGCCACAACCTTTACCGAAAAAAGTAATGCTATAAAAGATGAAAAGAGCAAATATTATAAACTAGCTATCAAAGCTAATCCGAATAAAGTAATAAATCCTATCCTACAAACCACATTATCATTTTCAATAAACGATGTAGATGAGGCTGGAATGTACAAGTTTAAAAATACAAACACCAATATTTGGTATATCTACAATCCGACATCGTTATATTGTTTTGCATACTACGACGATGACTATATTCTTGATGCATACGGAATCTTAGATTGGGTAAACAGCATACCTGTAAAATCTGTTTCAATGACGACTTTATATCAACGATATAGAATATTCGGTTTGTAATGAAGAGCATTAATAGATATTCACCAATAAAAAAGACAATCCTTTTAAGGAAGAGGTAAAATACGTATCATTTATTAATTCAAATTATCCGCTTATGAAAAAATTATTGTTACCTTTGACCATTCTGCTGTTTTTCGGATTAGTCGTATCATCATGTTCTTCAGACGATGTACTTCAAAGAGAAAACAACGAACAGCCAAACATTGTAAAAAGAAACAATGAAAAAGCTCGTGAGGCTGGTATAAGATTATTAGAATCATTTGGAATGACAAAAACTCGTTCATTAAGTACTAGTGACTATCCGGACTATTATGGGGGAAGTTATATTAACGGGAATGGTAAACTTGTTGTTTTTCTTAAAGGAGAAATAGAAAGTACCAAAGCCACTCTTATAAGGTTAATAGGTGAGAATGATGTCATATATACACAAGGCAATTATTCTTATACGGAGCTGAATAATGTTCTAACCAAAATAACTTCATTTATTAGCAGTAATAAAGATTCTCAAATTGCCAAGAATATAAGATACTATTATCTGAATGATTTTGAGAACTGTGTCGTGGTAGAACTTGACAAATCTAATGAAATGGAAATAAAAGAGTTTAAATCAGAAGTCACGCCGACGGTGTGCAGGTTGTACTTGCCGAAGAGAGAGCGAACGGTTTCAACGGCCTTGTTGGCATCTGCGAGCGGCACTTCCGGGTTGCCCTTCGGAAGCCGATACTTGAGCACGAACGTCGTGAAGCCCTGGGAATGGAAGAACGGAACGAAGCTCTTTTCAATGGTGCTCATCGACAGATTGCCGTAGCCGCCGCCCGGGATGACGATGACGG
>OGKS01001143.1_pt1 | contig 13365 bp, 11 predicted proteins | sample 1572491 | NCBI WGS metagenome assembly OGKS01 (sample SAMEA2582153, study PRJEB24529) | metagenome | biome: Human gut stool | place: China | collected 2011
CTTCCTTGCTGAATGTGAAGTTCTTGATGGTAACGAGGTCGTTCAAGTACTTGTTGGCGATGAGGTCGGCGATGGTAGCCTCGATAGGCTGAGCTGCCTCGTTGCTCTCGGTAACGGTGATGCTCTCATCGTCTGTACCTGCATTGGCTGTGAGGTAAGGAACGCCATAGTTGTATTTCAAATCTACCTTTACCTTACCAGTGAGGATGCTGTTCACTGGCATGTTGAAGCCCAGGGTACGAAGCTCAATGGCTGTATCGCCCTCGCGAACATAAGTATTGATGGTTCCGTTGTATTCGTTAACAAAAGTAACCTTAGCGTTGGTAAGGGTGAGGTTCAGGTTCTTGGTATCCTCTTTGTAGTTAGCCAAGAGATCTTTCACGCTTGCCACGTCGGTGTAGGTAATCTCTACTGGTGGCTGAGGAGTTTCACCTTCGCCGAGAGTTGTTACTGTGATAGCAGAGATGTAGAGAGCAGCCTGAGCTGAGTTCTTGTATGACAAAACGATTTCGCCTGTTTCCTCGCCCTTGAATTCAGCCTCGGTCTTTGTTGTAGTTACGGTATATTGCTTACCGAAAGCCTTTCCTCCTACAGTAACATCAAGTGTAGCCTTGATGCCGCCGGCACCTGCAGTTTCAACTGTAATAGCAGTGATTTTGTCCTTGAAAGCAGCAGTTGAGAGAGTCAAAGTAGTAGCTGGCTTTTTCTTGCTACCAAACTGCTGACCTTTTCCGTACTTGGCATCGAATCCGAAGTAACCTGCATCTGTAGTAGCAGTCCACTCAATACCGCCCAAATCTACGGTTTCACCAGACTCTTTAAAAGCCTGATCTGCAAAACTGTAGGTGTAGGTTGCTGCGAAGCTTACGCTCGCTACGAGAGCGAAAACCAGTGTTAATGAATAGCGTAGTAACTTTTTCATAAGCTAATTTTTTAATTGTTAATAATGTTATAGAATGATTTCTTAGTCATTTCTGCTGCAAAGATACAAAAAAAAGCGATAGGGTCTATAAATTATGTGTTAAAATTCAATTAAATATCTCTAATCTATGGATTGTTTTGCCGCTATACCCTCCACTCAAAATTGAACTTTTGATTTTTTTCTCAGGAACCTTTCCGTTCTTGATAGCTTCGATAGAGTCATGGACGGCTTTGCGGATTGCTTTTGCGTATTCACCTTTGGCTACAGCCTTTGGTGCATTCATTCCTAGCATCATGTTATACCTCCTATTTGCCTAAAAGGGTGTTCAGTATTCAGTATTCAGTTTTTTTCGCGATAGTTACCCTTTCTATGGTTACAAATTATAAGTAATTATTTTATATTATATATTAATATATATATATATAATATACTATCTATACAGAGGATGGAAACAACAGCGAAAAAAACTGAATACTGAATACTGAATACGTTTCCCCATAATCGGGGTATTACTTCGTAATATGCTGATTTATATCGCAAAACATAGTTTTCGACACCGCAAAAACATAGAGATGCGCCCCATAAGAAATAGAGTCCGTTTTTTAACGAAGTTTCAAATCGTAAGTGTTTTGCTGAAAATCGCTCCTTATCACATGCAAAAATTTGGTAGATGCCGAAAATCTTCGTATCTTTGCACCGGCAATCGAAGGAACAGCCTATTGTGCCGAAAACCGGTCATCTATAAAGACCGGGGCGGGGCTTAAATGATGGCAGGTGCCGGTCATCAATGAAGACCCAGAATCGGTCATGGTTATTCCCGGTTATTTTCATTGTATATTACTTTTTTTTTCGTATCTTTGCAACAAATTTCGTAAAAATGAGTTATTATATAATAAATAGCTAGTTATAGGATCATAAATGAATAGGAAAATCATGAAGTTGAAGATAAATAAAATGAGGAAACAGTTCATCCTCTTCCTTCTGCTTGTTACGGCAGCAGGTTCTGCCTTCGCACAGACTTCCACCATGACCGATGATCAGGTGATGAGTCTGGTAGTGAGAGAGCATGAAAAAGGGTCATCAAATGCTCAGATTGTTACCAAACTGATGCAGCAGGGGGTAGATATCTCCCAGATTCGACGGGTAAGAGACAAGTATCAGCGCCAGTTGAAACAGGGCGGGGTAACTGGCACTTCGGCCCAACTGCAAGGGAAGGAAACCTCCCGCCTTCGTACCAACAATGGTAAACACCGTGAAGATTATGGTAAGGGAATCAGCGAAGAATCGAAGAACTACAGTAACTATCGCATCACTGCACAGAAGGATGATCAATACAAGCATACTTTCGATGAGGATGACGAGGAGTATATGGATTTCCAGAACGAGATGGATGGGATTATTCCAGATACTGCGATGATGATAAAACGGCTCCTTGCTGAACGGGAAGCGAAAATCAAGAAGGTTTTCGGAAGAGACATCTTCAATAACAAAGAGTTGAGCTTCGAGCCAAATATGAATATTGCCACCCCGCAGAACTATCGCCTAGGACCTGGAGATGCAGTTATCATTGACATCTATGGTGCATCCCAGAAAACCATAGAAAGCACCGTTTCTCCTGATGGCGAAGTTACCATCGAAGGATTTGGACCTGTATCGGTAGCTGGCTTGACCGTAGCTCAGGCAAATGCCCGACTTCGCAATACGCTGGGTAGCAGATACCGTTCGAGCAAGATAAAACTCACTGTAGGACAAACCAAGACCATTATGGTCAATGTGATGGGCGAAGTAAAAACTCCAGGCACCTATACCCTATCTGCCTTTGCCACCGTTTTCCACGCACTCTATATGGCAGGTGGCACCAACGACTTGGGTACATTGCGAAACATCAAAGTTTATCGCCATAACAAACTGGTTACCGTGGTAGATATCTATGATTACATTCTCAATGGCAAACTGACCGGCAATGTACGTCTGGCTGATAATGATGTCATCGTTGTGGGAGCCTACGATTGTCTGGTTACGATAACCGGAAAGGTAAAGCGCCCGATGATTTATGAAATGAAGAAAAATGAGAGCGTGAACTCTCTTCTTAAATATGCTGGCGGATTCACAGGAGATGCTTACAAAAAATCAGTTCGCATCCATCGCAAGACGGGCAGAGACTATTCTGTATATAATGTAGAGGAATTCGACTTCTCCAGTTTCCATATCGACGACGGCGATTCTGTAAGCGTAGATTCCATTCTCCCCCGCTACAGCAACACCGTAGAAATCAAGGGAGCCGTCTTCCGGCCAGGTATGTACAATCTAGGAGATCAGATCAACAGTGTCCGCACATTGGTAGAACACGCAGAGGGATTGACAGAGGATGCTTTTACGGCACGTGCCGTCATGCATAGAATGAAATCTGACAGATCACTGGAAGTAATAGCTGTAGATATTGCAGGCGTGATGAATGGTACTGTGGCTGACATTCCACTCAAGGAAAATGATGTCCTTTTCATTCCGACAAGACAAGAAAAGATTTCGGAGAGAACGCTCACCATCCGCGGAGAAGTACAATATCCGGGAATCTATCAATATGCAGAAAATGAAACGATTGAGGATTTCGTGCTGCAGGCTGGTGGATTGACCGACAAGGCTTCAACTATTAATGTTCTAGTAAGCCGAAGAGTAAATGACGCCAAGGCTACAAGACCAGACAGCATTATAGCCAAGACCTACACGCTCGCCCTGAAAGATGGTTTCGTGGTGGATGGCACTCCAGGATTCAAGCTGATGCCTTTCGATGAAGTGAGCATCCGCAAGAGCCCAGCCTACACAGAGCAGCAGAACGTGATGATTGAAGGCGAAGTAATGTTTGGAGGCACCTATACCCTTGATCGCCGCAATGCCAGATTAAGCGATCTCTTCAAGAAGGCTGGAGGAAGCACAGAGCAGGCATATATCAAGGGTGCCCGCCTGATGCGTAAGGCAAACGAAGCTGAAAAAACACGCATGGAGGCAGTCCTGAAAATGCAGAGAGAACAACAGCAGAAAAATCTTCTACAGTTGGCTGCAAGCAGCAATAATGCCAGTGCCATTACCCAGACTGCAAAAGATGCGCAGAATGCTGATCTGTTGAAGTTCAGTGTTCCTGAAGAATATCCTGTAGGCATCGACTTAGCCGAAGCGCTCAAGCATCCGGGCAGTGATGCAGATATGATTTTGCGAGAGGGTGACAGGTTGATTGTTCCACAATACAATGGAACCGTGAAAATCAATGGTTCTGTGATGTACGCCAATACGGTAGCCTATGAAAAGGGCAAGAGCATTGCCAGTTACATAGATGAAGCGGGTGGATTTGCATCTGATGCCAACAAGAGCAAGGCTTATATTATCTATATGAATGGCAAGGTAGCTAAGGTGGGGCATGGTGCCAAGGCTCAACCTGGTTGCGAGATTGTTGTTCCATCCAAGATGAAACGCAAGATGACGGTGGCTGAAACCATGAGCATGGGCAGTAGTCTTTCCAGCATCGCTGCCATGATTGCAACAATTGCCAATCTCAGCAAATAATGATAATGAAAATCCAAAGAACAAAAAAAGCAGGTAACAATCTTCTGTTGCCTGCTTTTTTGTTCTATGATCATGATAGGGTCATTTACTGTTGCTTCAGATACTCAGCACACATCTCTGCACAGCGTTCACCATCCACACCTGCAGAAACAATGCCGCCTGCATATCCGGCACCCTCACCACATGGGAAGAGACCCTGAATACGGACATGCATCAAGGTTTCTCTGTCACGTACGATGCGGACTGGCGAAGAGGTGCGGGTCTCCATCGCAATCAGAGTTGCCTCATTGGTGAGAAAACCATGCGCATTCTTTCCAAAAGTCTTAAAGCCCTCCTGCAGGCGCTTGGAAATAAAAGATGGCATCCAGAAATGAAGCGGACTGCTGATCAAACCAGGAGCATAACTGCTCTTTGGCAAATCATAGCTTAAACGGTTGTTTACAAAATCAGCCATACGCTGCGCTGGAGCAGTCTGCTTCATATTCGCCTGCTGCCAACACTGCTTCTCTACCCTTTCCTGGAAATGCATCATAGCCAGAGGATCCTTCAATTCCTCTTCCGACTGTACAACATCTTCGGGATGTGTCTCAACCACCATACCGGAATTGCTCCAGGCGGTACCACGGTTGCTAGGACTCATACCATTCACCACCAGCTGCTCAGGACCTGTAGCAGCTGGAATCACAAAACCACCCGGGCACATACAGAAGCTATACACACCCCGTCCATCTACCTGAGTTACAAAACTATACTCGGCTGCAGGAAGATACTTTCCTCTGCCATTCCTGTTATGATACTGTATCTGGTCGATGAGCTGGGAAGGATGCTCCAATCGAACACCGACGGCAATACCCTTGGCTTCGATTTCAATCTTCGAAGAAGCCAGATAGCGATAGACATCCCGGGCACTATGACCTGTAGCAAGAATCACCGGTCCGCGATAATTCTCCTCTGCACCTGTTGCCAGGTTAACAGCTTCAACCCCAATCACACGGTCACCTTCCAGGATAAAACGAGTCATCTTGGTCTGAAAATGCACCTCACCGCCACTATTGATAATCGTATTGCGCATATTCTCTATCACGCGAGGCAACTTATCTGTACCGATATGAGGATGGGCATCTGCAAGGATGTTCGTATTGGCACCATGCTGGCAGAAAACATTCAGAATCTTATCCACGCTACCACGCTTCTTGCTTCGGGTATAAAGCTTACCGTCACTATACGCTCCTGCACCACCTTCACCAAAACAATAGTTGCTCTCACTATCCACCTTCTGGGTCTTGGTGATGTTGGAAAGGTCCTTTTTACGCTCACGCACGTCCTTGCCGCGCTCCAGGACAACAGGGCGATATCCCAGCTCTATCAAACGTAAGGAAGCAAAGAGACCGCCGGGCCCCTCTCCTACCACAATGACTCTCGGACGCGAACTTACATCAGGATATTCCGTATGGACATACTGATCGTCTTGAGGCATCTCATTGATATAGGCACGTACCTTCAGATTCACAAAAATGGTACGCTGGCGGGCATCAATACTGCGTTTCAATACACGCACCTTATTTAAGGTTCTTGCATCCAATCCCTTTTGCCTGCAAACCTGCAACAATTGAAGCAAATTTAGCAGCTTCAAATTCCGTAAAACCATGAGTTAACGCATACATAAAACCACCATTAAACGCATCCCCAGAACATGTTGTATCTAAGCAATCGGTTGTATAAAATTCCGTAAAATTAATATTTCCGTTATATCCTGTAAAATATCCATGTTTTTCTGCAGATTTTAGTACAACTGTTGATATTCCCATATCCCAAAGTCTTTTTATAATATTTTCTTGCGAATCAATATCCAAAATATTTACAGAATCCAATTTTGTATTCAAAAACAAAATATCAATATTGGAACTTACTCTAAAAAATGCGTCTTTTGCATCTTCTACTGTAGTCAATGCAGAGTGATAATTTGGATCGTACGCAGTTTTTACTCCATGCTCTTTTGCAAGTTTAAAAGCATATTCAACCGCTTCAGCCGCTGATGGAGAAAGTGATTGAGTAACTCCTGATGCGTAAACAATTCCTGCGTTTTTAATATATTCTTCATCAATATCCTCTATTGATAATTTTGATGGGGCGATTTTTTTGCGGTAAACTGCGATTTCTTTTTCTGTACAAGAAGGTCTTGCAATAATATAAAGTCCATTCGGTTCATTAGAAATCTTAACTTGTGAAATATCTAAACCTTCGCTATGCCAACCATCTAGTAAGTAATCTTTAAAAGAATCGTTTCCAACCCTTGTAATAAAACCTACACTTGCACCCATTCTTTGAGCAGCGACAGCTGCTGCCAAAGTATCTCCACCATAATATTTATATAAACATTCAGCATCAGCCATCTTTGTGTTAGCTGACAATTCAATCAAACATTCCCCAATTGCGACTACATCTAACTTTTCGTTCATTATTAACCCTTTAACTCGCTTATAACACGTTTTGCACGAGATGTAATTTCACTTAATGAAAATCCGTCATAAAAATCACGCCCAACACCAACACATTTTGCACCGGCTTTAATATACGAATGAACTTCATCCAACTTAACACTTCCCAATGGCAAATAATGTCAACCAAATATAGGTTATCCGGCATTGTTCTATACAACTGCTTAATAGCAGCGACTTGACATGGAGTTCCTACAAACAACACCGGTACTCCCTGTTTCACATCATTACGTAACTGTGGTATAATAAATTCTATCTGGCTTTGCACATATTTCGACCCCTTTAGCAAATGCAAATCCTCCATCTTATCAACTCGGATATGTGAAATCTGAATATTGGGAAGAACCGAACATCCATATACTACACCTCCTAAAGATACAATATACTGGGACAATACAGATGCCGCACCACCGGAAGTACTTGTTACATAATCTTGAGCGTCCTTGGCCCATGCCGCATAAGCTTTCTTTGGGTAAGAGCTATCAATATATTGCAAAGAAGGACACCCCTTTTGGCATAACTTACAATTGATACATTTTTCTTGATTTATCACAGGATACAAATGCCCAAGGAAGCCCGGTTTCATTTCTATGCAATGCTTAGGGCATCTAGCCGCACACAATCCACATCCTGTGCAGTCTTTATAATCACATATCACTTTCATCATCTATGAATTTTATTTTTTACCATAGTCACTAACATATTCCTCTCATTTGCTTTTAATCCTACGAACCATGATGCTACAAATGTCATGACAACAGCAATGACGCTTAGTAGGATAAAACTCAACCAAGTATCCGTTTTAAAATACTCTAGCTTTATAATTATAGGCAAAGGCAGGGCTACGACTGTCATACCGAAAACAGGAAGAAGGACATTCCGCAACATAGCTCTTAATGAATATCCAATCTGTTTGCGACAATAGAGGAAACGAACGAATCCGGATATTGCAGTAAATACTATTGTAATATAGAATACAGATGAGACATCACAACCTAAACGTAGAACCACATAACCAACTGGTACAATGCATAAGATAATGGCACTTACAACAATTTGATAATTTCGAATCTTTCCTGTAGCTGACAATGAAGTCATCAATGGAGTTCCGAACAGATTGCCTACTAAAGAATCAACAAGAATCAAAATGATAAACAACGCTGTATAATCAGGCACCTCAACCAACCATAGATGCAGCACATAATCTATATTCAAAGATAACGGAAACGCCATGAAGAAGAGTATCATATAAGAAAACTTGATACCTAAATATGTCAATTTCTCCATTTCTTCAAGCTTGCCATTGGCATAATTTTTGGTTATTTGAGGATTCAGAGCCATCTGGAAGTTTGATATAAAGTTCATGACTGCACTAGATACCTGTGCAGCAACTCCACGTGCCGCATTAATAACTGGACCAAAGAAGAGGTTTAAAACGATGTTCAAACCCTGATCTCTCAATAACCAGGCGATACTTCCAAAAAGATTCCATCCTGCAAAACCAGACATCTGCTGATAAAGACTTTTATCCCAGAATAAGCGAAACTTACTTTCTGGATAATTCCTTCGACAATATATCTGATAAATCGCACGAATCAAAAGTTGCACAGCAAATATCAAAACAGCATAAGCTATCAATTTGTCAAACGGACTAACACTGAGTAAATATACGATACCCAGTTTCAACATGACCTCAATAATACTGATGTAGGCATAGACACTCATCTTTTCATGCGCAATAATCACAGCATTATAAGGAACCTGTATGATATTTACACAGAAAGAAAGAATTGCGAATTGAAACACCCAATTTGCAGCTACCAAACGATCAGCAGGTATCACTAACTTATAATTGACGAACCACAATCCAATAGACTCTGCTAAAACAACAATGGTTAAAGCAATTGCTATATGAATATTCAATGATGCTGCAAATACATTCTTCAGTCTTGTCGTATCACCCTTACCCAATTCAAAAGTTAGGAATCGCTGTGTTGATGTAGTCATACAATTGTTGAGGAAAGCAAACATAGTTACTACTCCTCCAACAACATTATAGATACCATAATCTTTGATTCCCAACTGTGCGAGAACAACTCTCGATGTATAGAGAGTGACAAGCATGATGAGAATCATGCGGAAATAAAGGAACAAAGTATTCTTTGCAACGCGCTTGTTATTTGTTTCTGCCATTCTTTTCTTCTAATATATTTCTAATAATTACTTCTACCTTTTGAGACCAAACATTCCAATTAAGCTTTTCCCGATACACATCACGTGCAGTCACAGACATTCTCTCCAACTCACCACTTTCAAGACAAGCCTTAATCTGAACTCCGAAATCTGCACCAGTAGATCCTAATGGTAACAAGTAACCATTTCTTCCATTATAGATATAATTACCAACACCACCCGTAAGATGAGAAAAAACAGGTAAACCATTAGCACTACTTTCACAAAAGGCTATTGCTGAACATTCTGCTAATGTTGGTAATAGCATACAATGACATTTCTTTATTACTTGTACGAGGCGATTGTACTCGTCAGGAACATTTTTATTAAGAAAGCCTACATAATCTATGTATGGCAATTGCTTGATAGAATCATCTAACTCTCTAATTCCTACAATGTGGAGAGTAGCTGGAACTCCATTTTCATTAAGCCATTTGCAAGCATCTACTGCTATTTGACCGCCCTTCCGTTTCCAATCAACACCAAGGAAAAGTAAATGCAAATGTCTTTCATAAACAAATTTCTTTTCTATGATATCTTTATCGTCAATATTAGCCCCAAACTCTATCACATGCACCTTTGAAGGCTCCTGATGATAATCATTGATGGCAGAGTTTGCTGCCCATTGCGATGACACAATTATTTCAGTTGCCGTATCCATCGCTTTCTGTTCCACTTGATTTCCTTGATTTATCGCATAGTTTGATAAGCCCTTAAAATAATAATCAACCATGATTCCAAATGTGGCATCAGAAAGATAAATAATCGGTTTTTCTGTTTTCAACGAATATAATGCCTCACTACAAAAAGGTGCAACCAAAATATCACATTCATGAACTTTCTGCATATCTATTGTCTTAGACTGAAGCTTTGCCCCAATCACAGAGTGCGAACAGTCTAGAGGCTTTCTACCAAGTATCTTATTGAACTTCCTTGATAGCTTTTCATATAAACGATACTTAAAAGATTGGGAAATCTTAATCCAACTAATATCACAACCTAAAGATTCAAGCAGTTCACTTATTTTATATGGCGTTCCACTCAGTGCCTTCTTGTCATCTGGTGAATACCAGCCGATAAAACCTACTTTTATTTTTTTATCTAACATAATCTTCTATTTTTTGAATATTTACTTTGTTTAATACCTTATCTACAAATCTGACAACAACATGTCCTATCAGTAAACTGCCTACAATGGTCAATACATAAAGCAATACTCCCAAACATATATTATAATCAATAACTGTTACAAGCCACTCATAAAAGGGAACAAACAATCCGTCAGTTACCAGATAAATGAAAAGTACAGGTTTCAACAGTTCATTTAGCCTGGAAGAATATCGAGGTTTTAGACCTTTTACATAATAGAACAAAGCGACTGCCATCATCATGATTAACGGTGTATTATAGTTAAGTAGCATAAACACTATCTTCTTGCAATAATGGTCACATAGCAACATCAGCCCTACAAGCAACAGGAAACAACATACAAATGATATTGATGCCCTATGTTTGTTGAACTCTATCTTGTAGATTTTACAATATCGCCCCATCAGAAAAACCGTCAATAATCCAAAAAAATTCGAGCCAGCATTCCCATGAAATCGTAGAAACGAAATGGTTTGATATACTATCAATGTGACAACAATCACGAGAAAGCCATTCTTCGTAAGGTTCTCAATACCTTTGTTTAATATTGGTGACAACAAAAATATGAGCATATAGGATGTCATGAACCACCATCGCAATGTGCTTACAGGAAAACAAGCAGTCAAAAGTCCCCTCAATGAGAAAGAGTCGAATAAGAATCCACCAGCAAGACACGTCATCAATGATATGATTATCAACCACATTTCCATCGATATGCCTTTCTTGACAGAAAACCTTATTCCATAATAGCCTGATATAAACATGAAGCAGTAAGTTGCCGGAGCAAACAAAGCGGACAAGACAATACCAATCTCATCAGTTATTCCTACCATACTCCCCCCCGATATTCTTGAACCCATAGCCGTGAACCAAGATATGCCAGCAAAATATAGCCATCATCAAGACTAGGCGCAAGACTTCTATATTCGTATTTCTTACTTTTTTGTTCATTTTTTATTAAATATTTTCATCGTTTTCATTTTTTCTCAATTAGCTTGTTGTTAGCTGATGATTAACCAGCATTTGTATCTGCTATATTTAGTTATTATAAGAAGATTAACCATATTAGTTTCATATCTAATGAAAGTTTGAACTCTTCAAGAATTCTGCCATTGATTTAAAATGTATATTTGATTCTGAAATTCCTAATGAGACAAGACAGTCTAAAGCTCTATCATGATCTGTATCAGAATAAGCGCTTACATACCATTGCAAGTTGGCTTTATCAGCATTCACCTCAATTATCTTCTTGATATAAGGCTTATCAACTTTCGAGAAAGAGATTCCCCATACATATATAATCTCAATATTTGATAATGATTCAAAATACACTTGGTTGTCTCTCAATATTTTATCTACAGGCTTTTCTGAGTCTGAGTAATATGATTCTACAGCACTTGTTAAAGCCTCATTTTCCGGCAAGTATTGCGTATTCCCCCTATACATCCTATATATAGTATCACGCTTATAGTACTTTTTCCCTTTTTTATTATACCTAGGTTTATCGTACCCCTTGCTTTTCCACCAAGAATCAAATATCTCAGAAGTATCTTCCCCATGCCCAACCACAAGGCTTCCCCATGATTGAGTTTTAACACCGTGAATATGATTGATCTGAGAAGAAGGAATTCCATAATGACTTTCTAAGAATGTCGTATAATTAAATGTGAGAAATCTAGCATAGTCATCCACATAAAGCATCTTATCCTTATAGTCACGTGGTGCACTCAAGGAACATACCCATTTTTGAAAATCTTTCTTTAATTTATCAAGTAATTCATAAACAGAAGACGTTGCTGCATCTCCTCCTAAAAGTATATCTGCAGCAGACCATTCATCTGGATCAGACTTACTATCTGGAAAGAAAGCAAGACCTGACTCCAAGAAAAAGTCTCTGCTTACATAGGCCATCCCAGTTTCGAAATCTGACCACAAAGCATCATAATCACAAACGGTCTCATAAGTTTGATATGTATCGTAGTCATGTGTTTGCAACCACTTACGAAATGAGCCATAAGAACTTTTAACCCCATGAAAAAGATCAAAGCCATTACCAATAATGTATAGAACAGAGTCTGTCATATATAAATGTTTTTATCCATACATTCTTCGGTTATTTTTTCTCTCGCTCCGTATGAGAAGAAGCCTCCATTTATCGATATTATCAGTTAAGAGAATTACACTTCACCTCTTTACTGATTACCTTACCCATTGATTTCTCAATATCGAAGAAGGTCATGGGGTCGTTGCAGTCTATCTCAGAAATGACATTATCCATATCATTCGCGGCATAGCCTATCCACTCTATGGATTCTTCCAAGTTTTTCATATTGATTCGAGAATAGGTTTCCTCGAAACGATCGAGAAAGAAGGATACCACATTAGGATTCTTCTTTAAGTATTGGTGAAAGGTCTTGCAGACCTGGGCCTGACCTTTGTAGTTGAGCTTACGAATGTCTTCAAACATCGGCATAGCACAGGAATAGGACTTTACTGAAGAAACCTTTTTCCCCATCTTCTTGCGTATCTCCTTTGCCTCTGGTATCGTATCATCGTAAACGTCTTGAAACACCTCTGGGAGCATCGAGAGCATTCGCTCTAAAAATTCTTTATCTGCCCTAAGACCCTATTTGTATAAATCTACGTTGATATCAAATGGAGAATCAAAGTCCTTCAGCATTGCATGCTTCGTATCTTTCTCTGAGAGATTGGCATGTTCTGTTGGAATCTTCCAATCAATACCAAGAGTATCATCAAGGATAGAAATTCCTCCATCTGCTTCTGGATGATAGAAGTTATCACACTTGTACTGGAAAACGGCCGTTTCTGAGAGAACAGCGAAACCATGGGCAAAGCCCTTTGGGATGAAGAACTGGCGATGATTGTCTTCTGTCAGTTCTACTGCCACATGCTTGCCATAGGTTGGTGAACCTTTACGAATATCTACTGCCACATCAAGTACTCTACCCTTTACGCAGCGTACCAACTTACTCTGAGTATATGGTG
>OGKS01001145.1_pt1 | contig 13349 bp, 9 predicted proteins | sample 1572491 | NCBI WGS metagenome assembly OGKS01 (sample SAMEA2582153, study PRJEB24529) | metagenome | biome: Human gut stool | place: China | collected 2011
CGTATAGCCACTGGGAACGCACGCCCACCAACACTTCGATGTTCTTTCCTGGCTGTGCATACTGGGTGATGTCTATGTCGAAAGGCAAGAAAAGGTCGAAGTTTTGTCCCACCTTATGGCCGTTCACATAAACTTCAGTATTGCCAGCAACGGCTTCGAAATGAAGTTTTACGAGTTGTCCTTTCCAATCGGAAGGCACATTGACGGTCTTTCTCATCCAAGCCATTTTTACAGTCTTCCAACTATCTGGATAGGAAGGATAGTTATGATGGTCTGGTCCCATCAAGTTGCGGTCGGCGAAGTCGTTGATGTTCCATGGAGATGGTATCTTGATTCTTGTCTTTTCCCATCCATTGGCAGTAGGCATGGTAAGTTTTGGTGCTTTTCCCTTGCCATATTCAAAACTGCTAGGTAATGCCACAGGTTGGAAATCCCAGTACCCGTTGAGGCACACCTCGTGTCTAAACGCTTGCTCCGTTTTATTGACGAGTCCCTCGCTTGGAGCAAACACGTGATGGTAAACGGTTCGCTGTGCTGATGCTGAAAGGCAGCAGCAAGCCATAGCCAACAAGATGATGCTTTTTCTAATTTTCATTGTTATTCGATTTTTAGAGTTTTTGATTTCGATGCAAAGATAGTAATTAATTTAATTAATTAGATAAATTAAGTGTACTAAAATAATACGTTTTCTGATAATTTCGTACAAACGTATTTCTTCCGTAGTGGATTGTTTGGTCGTCTTCGCCTTTTTCTCTATATTTGCATCATCAAAGCTCTGAATTATTAACAATCTAAAAATATAATAATAGGAATATGAAGAAAGCAATCTTATTATCAGCAATGGCTTGTTTGCTCTGCGCTAATGTCTCAGCCCAGAAGCAACAGGCGAAGGTGAAAACCAAAAAGCAAGCTAAGGTAATGGATGTAACCTTGCCTAGCAATCCTTTCATCACACACGTGTTTACTGCCGACCCATCGGCTCGTGTATGGAAGGATGGCAGACTCTACGTCTATGCTTCCCACGACATCAATCCTCCGAAGGGGTGTGACCGTATGGACAAGTATCATGTATTCTCTACCGATGACATGGTTCACTGGAAAGACCACGGCGAGATTCTCAATTCCTCTCAGGTGGAGTGGGGACGCAAGGAGGGTGGCTTCATGTGGGCACCAGACTGCGCTTATCGTGATGGCAAGTATTACTTCTATTTCCCTCATCCTAGTGGAACGGAATGGAACAAGACTTGGAAGATTGGTGTGGCTGTGAGCGACAAGCCTGCATCCGACTTCAAGGTTATTGGTTACATCGAGGGTGCTCCTGCCTTGATAGACCCATGCGTCTTCGTGGACGACGACGGTCAGGCTTACTTCTATAATGGTGGCGGCGGCAAGTGTATGGGTGGCAAATTGAAGAAGAACATGACAGAACTGGATGGCGAGATGAAGCCTATGGAGGGCTTGGTCGACTTCCACGAGGCTACTTGGGTACATAAGTACAAGGGCAAGTACTACCTCTCTTATTCCGACAACCATCAGATTAACGGTCGTCTCTACAATCGCCTCTGCTATGCGATGAGCGACAGCCCACTCGGACCTTGGGAATACAAGGGCATTTATCTCCAGCCTACAGACTGCGATACCAGCCATGGCTCCATCGTGGAGTATAAGGGACAGTGGTATGCTTTCTATCACAATTGCGCCCTCTCTCAGCGTGGCAACCTCCGTTCTATTTGTGTAGATAAGCTTTACTATAATCCTGATGGAACCATTCAGGAGGTGAAGCAGCGTGACCATTGCGACAAGGTGAGAAAGTAAATCTTGTCTTGGCTTTTGATTTCATCAAGAATAAAAGAAGAATACAGCATGAATAAGATATTTTTGCTTTCAACGGCATTGTTGTTGTCCTCTTCTGTGCTGAATGCACAGGAGGGACGACAAACCATCAACCTATCGGGAGAAGGTTGGCATCTGATGGTGGATAAGCAAGCTCCTTGGCGCAACGACCATCTTTTCCCTCCCTCGGAAATCACAGACCTCAACAGACTTCCTGTGAATGCGCCTACTGGCGGATGGGGTGTGCTGAACGCAGCAAACATGGCTGTGAAGGTGCCTGGCTCTGTGGCTGAATATACCAATCATAATCCGCAGCCTCGCCCTGAGCATTTCTTGGGAGTGAGCTGGTGGTATCGTACTATTGATGTTCCTGCCAATCTTAAGGACAAGCGTGTCGTAGTCAACTTCGAGTCTGTTCGCTTTCGTGCCGAGGTTTATCTCGACGGCAAGTTGGTGGCATACGATGTGGTGGGCGACAGTCCTTTTTCTGCCGACATTACCGATGCGGTGAAGAATGGGGGCAAACACACTTTGGCGGTTCGAGTAACCAATCCCGGTGGTCAATACCATTGGCAAGACTACGCAGGTTTCCAATGGGGCAAGTATGAGATGCCGGCAGGTCGTGGCTTCGGTGGAATCACGGGCTTGGTGGATATGGAGATTACGGACAAGACGTATATAGATGACATCTACATGCAGAATACTGCAGCAGCAGATTCCCTGAATGCCATTGTTACTATATATAATAAGGTGAAGAATAAGAAGAAGTTTAACCTGGAGTTAACGGTTCGTGATAAGCAGACGGGGGCTGTGGTGCTGACCCAGCAACTGAAGAAAGTGCAGTTGAATGATTCCGTTACGCTCTCTGTTCCGCTGAAATTGACGAACGCCAAACTTTGGGACATTCATTCTCCTTCGCTCTATACTTGCGAGGTGAAGTTGATGCAAGGCAAGAGGGTGGCTGACAATAGCACGCAGACCTTTGGCTTCCGTAGTTTCGTGCTTGATGGTATAGGCAAGAATGCGATGCCTCGTCTCAACGGCAAGCGTATGCAACTGCGCACCGCCATCAGTTGGGGCTTCTTCCCTGTGACGGGTATCAGCCCAGAGCCTGAGATGGCAAACAAACAGATTCTCACAGCCAAGAGCATGGGACTGAATATGCTCAACTTTCATCGTTGCATCGGAAAGCCAACCGTGTTGAATGCTGCCGATAGCTTGGGCTTGCTCTATTTTGAGGAGCCTGGTGCGTGGCAGTTGGGCTACAAGAGTCCGTTCACCCGTGAGATACTCAACGAGAAACTGCGCCGTATGATCAAGCGAGACCGTAGCCATCCTAGCTTGGTTATCTATTGCTTGATCAATGAGATGGGTGGCTTTACCACTCGCGACAAGGCTATCATGGACCAGCGCAAGGCTGACTTGGCGGTGGCTCATACCTACGACCCTAGCCGTACGATGGTGTTGACCTCTGGTTGGGCAAGTACGGAAGATGCAGAAGAGGATTCCAAGGCACATTTCCGTCCATTCGATGACAAGATGCACATGAAGGGCTGGTGGGATAATCATCGTGCCGCAGGACCGATGACTTGGCAGGAAGATTTTTATGAGTCGCCTACCAAGGGTTTGATGTACGCCACCAACAACACTGAGATTTATATGCGTGGTGAGGAAGGTGCCTTGACTTCGCCTCCTCGTCTTCAGATGATTCATGACGAATTGATGAAGACGGGGCGCAAGGGATGGGACGGCGACACTTGGGAGATGCAATACCAGAAGGCTTTGGCTTTCTTCAATGAGAAGGGACTCGCCAAGAACTTCGGTTCTCTCGACAACTGGACTCGCTCTTTGGGCGACATCTCCTTCGAACATCAAGGTCGCCGCATCCAAGGTATGCGCATGTGGAACCAAGGCGACATCTACGCCATCAACGGTTGGGAGGAGCACATGTATGACAACAACTCCGCCGTGGTAGATTTGCATCGCAACCCGAAGGGCAACCTCTCTACGCTCACTCGCTACACCCAACCATTGTATGTGGCTGTGGCAACCCGCAGACAGATTTTCAAGCCTAATGAGAAGGTGGCAACTGATTTCTACATCGTCAACGAGAAAGACCTGAAGGGCGACTATACCTTGAAGATGCGTATGCTGACACCTGCAGGCAAGGAAATCTGGTCGCAGCAGTCTGCTTGCAACGTCCTGGGTGGTGATGTCTTCGGACAGTTACTTTCAGAGAACATACAGGTACCAACCACTGCCGAAGTGGGAATGTATCGTGTGGAGGCTCAGTTGGTGGATGCACAGGGTAAGGAGGCAGCCAAGGGCTATGATGAGATTCTTGTGGTCAACGACCAAGAGGAGTTGAAGGGCAAGGGAGCCATCTATGCTTATAAGGACGATAAGATAGCTGCTTACTATCAGAAGAAGACAGGAAAAGCTTTGCCATCGTTTACCACCAAGATGGGCAAGTTGGATTGGTTGATTATCAACCGCTCATTGCTCGATAGTCCTACGCTTATCGACAAGAAGCATTTCCGCAATGTGAAGGTTACTTGGTTTAATGACGATGACTTCCGTTCGAAGGCGGGTGAGGAAAAGGATGAGTGGATCAATCGCAGTTTTGCCGATGGAGCACAACCTGCTTCTTGCTTGCCAGCCAATAATGCTTTCTCTATCCGATGGGAGGGTGAGTTGGTGCCTGATGAGTCGGGACAATACTTGCTAGCCTTACAGTCAAACCGTGGTATGCGCCTTTGGGTGGATAACGAGCAGTTGATTGACAATATCGGCAACAAGAAGGAGAACTTAGAAAAAACTCCTGTTGTCTTGGAGGCTGGCAAACCAGTGAGGATAAGAATCGAGTATCGCCAGCAGCCTAACTCGGGTTACATCCAGTTCCAGTGGGCTCGCCCTAGCGCAACTTCTATCTCTGCTGATGACATCTTGAAGAGAGTGGAGAAGGATGGCACGAAGTTGATTATCCTGGGTGAGGCTAACATCTGGATGAAGGACATTGCCGAGAAGACGGGAGTGAAATACGAGGGGTGCTACAGTGTAGGCAAGAACTGGGTGGGCGGCACTCAGTTTGTTGCAGACCATCCTGTATTGTCTGGGCTTCCTGTTAATACTGGCATGAATTGGCTTTACCAAGCTGTAGTAAGGGATGGCGATCATCGTTTCTGTTTCCGTATACATGGAGAGTCACTCATCGCTGGTTCTTACAAGAATACGCCGTTTGAATTGGGAACTTCCGTGGGTGAGATTCCATACGGCAAGGGTAAGATTCTCTTCTCGGGACTCGACATTATTGATAACTTGGAGAATCCTGCCGGACCTGCTATGGTTGCCCGCAAGTTGTTCGCCAACTTCATCAATTACTAAAACTCAATAAAGAAAAGATAACTCAATAAAAAAGGATGAGGCTAATCAAATGTAGTCTCATCCTTTTTCTATGTGTATCGGGCAGATTGCTTTCCTGTATCTGTTCTTTATCTGAATATCGAGAAGTTGACGCTTCCGTAACTTCTGTGCTCCAGGAACCTTGGATGTTCGGAAAAATCATAATTCTTGCCATGTTCGAAAACGAAGATTCCATCTTCGTTCAGCAGGTCGCCATTCAATACGAGGTCTGGAATCTCCGGAAGTTTCTCCAGCGCGTATGGCGGATCGGCAAAGATGAAATCAAACTTCTGCTTGCAGGTCTTCAGGAAGCGGAACACATCGCCACGAATCAGAAGATCCTTGTCTTCGCCCAGCTTCTTGAAACACTCGCGGATGAAGTTGGCGTGGTCGCGATCTGCCTCTACGCTGATGACGCGTTGGCAACCTCGGGAAACGAGTTCCAGCGAGATGCTGCCAGTACCGGCAAAGAGGTCGAGGGCGGTTGCATCCTCAAAATCGATGTAGCCCTGCAAAACATTAAAGATATTCTCCTTTGCAAAATCTGTTGTAGGGCGCGCCTTGAACGAACGTGGAATGTCGAAATGGCGACCCTTATATTGTCCTGTTATGATTCTCATTTTATTTACTTTGAACTTATTACTTATTACTTTGAGCTTTGAACTTTATGATTAGCTATGCTGTTGAATTGACTTTCTCTTCGGCCGCCGAACGCTGTTTCTTCACTCTTCACGCTTCACTCTTCGTTCTTCACTTTCTTCACTCTTCGTTCTTCACTTACTCAGATAGAGGGCGAGCAAGTCGAAAGGCATTCCCTTGATTTCCGTGATGGGGGCACGGTTGAATTCGGCGGCGGGATTCAAGAGGAAAGTCTTCCTGATGTAAAGCTTACTGTTATAAAGGAACCAGTCCTTATCAGGAACTTCGCCCGAAACGTGCAGTTCGTCCTGCATCTGATCCAATCCCATCTGCTTCCATACGTAGAGGATGAAATAGAGTGCATCCTTGGCATGAGCCGCATTGAACGAATTGAAGAACTTGAAGCGGTTCTTGTCGAAACAGAAGAGATCCAGCTTCTTGTCGTGGAAATAGGCATAGAGCTTGCGATGAATGCCCGTGAAACTGCGCTGATGCAGATAATGCCACATCGGCTGCATGATAGGAGTGAAGCGCACATCCCGGAAATTATCCTCCACTACCATCTTGAAATCCTTGTTGATAGGGAACACAGCCACTACGTTGAGAGCCGGCTGGACGCGGTAGAGGATGGCGTCGGAATGATGACCGGCAAAGGCGTGCTGATAGAGCACGCCAAGGTCTTCTTCATGGAATTCCTCTATCGGAACCAGCAGGATAGGAGAGTCGATGTAGACTCGCACCTTCTGATAACCACGTTGCAGGAGATCGCTTTCCTTGAAAGCCTGACGCAAGTTGGCTGCCATGGATACGCCGCTCTTCACGGTATAAGGCTCGTAAATGACCTGATGCTCAGCTTCGCGGTCAACTACCGAAAAGCTGAGTGTGTTCTTGCTCACTCTTATCGTGAGGCGTGCCTGAAGTGTTTTATTGCCTGTTAGCTGCATGATCATCTTGTTGTTTTTACCAGTTGCCTGCGTTGTTATTATCTGTTGTAATGTCGCCAATCTTTAGTCCCGGATATTCTCCGGAATAGTTGGCCTGCTCGGTGATTTCCTGAATGGCATTTTCATCCAGTCCGTCGAGGAAATCTTCATAGGCTGCTCCGCATTCCATGAGCGGAATCTGCTTGCCGCTCTTACTGACAATCGTGGTAGCGGCGAGCGAGAATTTCTTGCCTTCGGAATAGGGGATGAATTGGTCGTCGGCCTTCAGATACTTTCCCTTGACGAGGGTATTGAAGTCGCCCGTATACACCCCATGCTTGTCCTTGTACTTCTCTTCTGCTTCACGGATGAGCATCAGCCTGGCTTTCACCTCCGCCTCTCTTCCCTTCATCCGTTTCTGGAAGATGAGGGGTTGGCAGATGCTGAGTACGCAGAGGGTCATCATGACGATGACGCATGCTCCCAGAACCGCATTATTGTTTATTTTCCTTAATTTCATTCTCATTTCAAAAAGTATTATTACTTTTGCATTTGCAAAGATACTGCAAAACCGAGACAACACAAAATATTTGGTGCTGAAATTATTAATTATTAATTATAAATTGTACATTCATGATTGTTGATGAACTAAAATATAAGATATTGGAGCAGTTTGGCTTTCCGCCTACTCCCGAGCAGGCAAATGCGCTTGACGTCTTTGCCCGCTTCATGACCGATCGCAATCCTCATGCTGTGATGATATTGCGAGGTAGTGCGGGTACGGGTAAGACTTCGCTCTCGGGTGCCATCGTCCGCACGATGAAGGCCATCGGTCAGAAGGTGATGCTCCTGGCTCCTACGGGCAGGGCTGCCAAGGTCTTCTCCCTGAGCAGCGGTTCGCCTGCCTTCACCATCCATCGCCGAATCTATCGCGAGAAAGCATTTTCGGGCGTTGACGGCCAGTTCAATCTCAACGACAATCTCTATACGGATACGCTCTTCATGGTGGATGAGGCTTCGATGATTTCCAATCTGGGACTGGGTGGAACCACTTTCGGAAGTGGCTGTCTGCTGGATGATCTGGTTCATTTCGTTTATCAGGGTCATAACGACCGCCTGATGCTGATAGGCGACAAGGCGCAGTTGCCACCTATCGGCGAGGAGGAATCGCCTGCCCTTCATGCTGCCATGCTCGAAGGCTACGGTTTGTCGGTTTATGAATGCGATTTGAACGAGGTGCTCCGTCAGAGTGAGAAGTCGGGCATTCTGTATAATGCCACGATGATTCGTCAGATGATTACGCACGATGACATTACGCAGCTTCCGAAAATCCATTTCTCCGGATTCTCCGACATCCAGCAAATGCCTGGAGCCGAACTCATAGAGGCGCTTGCCGACAGTTATCATCATGTGGGGCTGGACGACACCATCGTCGTGACTCGCAGTAACAAGCGTGCCAACATCTTCAACCAGGGCATTCGCAATATGGTGCTTGACAGGGATGAGGAACTTTCGCAGGGCGACATCCTCATGATTGTGAAGAACAATTATTACTGGATGGAAGAGGAGAGGAAAAAATTAAGTGAAGAACGAAGAGTGAAGAGTGAAGAAACAGCGTTCGGCGGCCGAAGGGAAAGCCAATTCAATTGCTTAGCTAATCATAAAGTTCAAAGTTCAAAGTTCCAAGTTCAAAGTAAAGAAGTTCAAAGTAAAGAACTTCCTGCTTTCCTTGCGAATGGCGACCGTGCCAAGGTGCTGAGGGTTCGTCGCCGCATCGACCTTTACGGTTTCCGTTTCGCCACGCTTCTGCTGCAGTTCCCCGATTATGACAATTACGAGCTGGAGGCAACGGTTCTGCTGGATACTTTGACGAGCGAGGCGCCAGCCTTGACCCATGAGCAGCAGGAGCAGCTCTTCCGTCAGATAGAAGAAGATTATCAGGACATTCCGCTCAAGGCGGATAGGATGAAGGCGATTCGCCAGGACCAGTTCTTCAATGCCCTGCAGGTGAAGTTTGCCTATGCCGTGACCTGCCATAAGGCGCAGGGCGGACAGTGGGCGCATGTTTATGTGGATCAGGGTTACATGACGGACGACATGCTCACGCCCGATTATATCCACTGGCTCTACACCGCCTTCACCCGTGCCACCGAGAAGTTGTATCTGGTCAACTGGCCGGAGACGCAAACCGTTACTTCTTAGTTTCAAATTGGTTCAATATCAGCGATTTCGGCAAATAAACATCAGAATGTTTGATGGTTTGAAAAAAAAATCGTACTTTTGCATCCGGATAAATATGAAGTGTGTTCCGCACGCCATGAAAGGGCGTGTGGGGTTTTTATGCAAAGGTATAAGAAATTTATTAATTTATCATATATAAAAAATAAATGGAAAAAAGAAAAGTAGCTTTAATCACGGGTATTACAGGTCAGGATGGCTCTTATTTGGCAGAGTTGCTGCTAAGTAAGGGGTATGATGTTCACGGAACTATCCGACGTTCATCTACCGACTATCGCGAGCGCATCGCTCATCTGGAAGGTACCCCAAATTTCCATCTTCATTATGCCGACCTCGGTGACTCCATGAGTATCATCCAGGTGATGAACAAGGTGAAACCTACAGAGGTTTACAACCTTGCGGCACAGAGCCATGTACAGGTAAGTTTCGACTCTCCGGAGTTTACTGCCGATGTAGACGCAACGGGCGTTCTCCGCATCCTGGAGGCTATCCGCCAGTGTGGTTTGTCAGAAACCTGCCGCATGTATCAGGCTTCTACCTCCGAGCTTTACGGTAAGGTAGAAGAGGTCCCACAGAACGAGAACACTCCGTTCCACCCTTATTCTCCATACGCTGTTGCCAAGCAGTATGGTTTCTGGATTGTCAAGGAATATCGTGAGGCTTACAACATGTTCTGCTGCTCTGGTATCCTCTTCAATCACGAGAGTGAGCGCCGTGGCGAGACTTTCGTTACCCGCAAGATTACGCTGGCTGCAGCCCGTATCAAGCAGGGTAAGCAGAGCAAGCTCTATCTCGGTAACCTGGATTCTCTCCGCGACTGGGGTTATGCTAAGGATTACGTAGAGTGCATGTGGCTGATTCTCCAGGCAGAGAAGCCAGAGGATTTCGTCATTGCTACCGGTAAGCAGCACTCTGTCCGTGAGTTCGCCCAGCTGGCTTTCCACTATGTTGGAATCGAACTGAAGTGGGAAGGCAAGAATGAGAACGAGAAGGGTATCTGCGTTGAGGGTCCTGAGGAACTCATCGGCAAGACACTCGTTGAGGTTTCTCCTGACTTCTATCGTCCTACCGACGTGGTGAACCTTTGGGGTGACCCAACAAAGGCTAAGGCTAAGCTCAACTGGAATCCTAATTCTACCTCTTTCGAGGATCTCGTCAAGATCATGGTAGAGAGCGATATGGCGAAGGTGGCTGCCGAGGATGCTGGCGAGAAGGTTCGCTGCAACCTCGTAGAATACTTGGAAAAGGGAATTGTTAAGTAATTATGTTGGATAAGAATTCAAAGATTTATATAGCAGGACACCACGGACTTGTGGGGTCTGCTATCTGGAATAACCTCGAGAAGAGAGGCTATCATAACCTGGTGGGTCGTTCTCATAAAGAACTCGACTTGATCGACCAGTATGCAGTAGAGAAGTTCTTTGATGAGGAGAAGCCAGATGCAGTGGTTCTGGCTGCTGCCTTCGTGGGCGGAATCATGGCGAATTCGCTCTATCGTGCCGACTTCATCATGCAGAATATGAAGATGCAGTGCAACGTTATCAGCAATGCCTATTCTCATGGCGTGAAGAAGCTCCTCTTCCTGGGCTCTACCTGCATCTATCCGAAGGATGCACCGCAGCCAATGAAGGAGGATGTGCTCCTCACTTCTCCGCTGGAATACACCAACGAGGAATATGCCATCGCCAAGATTGCCGGACTGAAGATGTGCGAGAGCTACAACCTTCAGTATGGAACCAACTATATCGCAGTAATGCCAACTAACCTCTATGGTCCGAATGATAATTTCCATTTGGAGAACAGCCACGTAATGCCTGCGATGATGCGCAAGATTTATCTTGCCAAGCTCATTCACGATGGCGACTGGCACAGCATCGAGGTAGATATGAACAAGCGTCCTATCAATCCTACTGATAAGCTTCGCGAAATCATCGGCGAGGGTAATGTGGATGGCAGCAACTCTCACGAGCGCATTCTGAAGGCGCTGGAGTTCTACGGAATCTACGACAACAAGGTGGTGCTTTGGGGAACCGGCAAGCCTTTGCGTGAGTTCCTCTGGAGCGAGGATATGGCTGACGCCAGTGTTCATGTGCTCCTGAATGTGGACTTCAAGGACATCATCGGCATAGAGAAATACAGCTCTGTATTCTATGGGGCCAAGGTGGATGGTGCTGTGGATAGAAATAATTCTGAAGGTAGAGGTGGTGCAATCCCATCTCTCGGTGAGATTCGCAACTGCCACATCAACGTGGGAACCGGTAAGGAACTTACCATCCGTGAGCTTTCAGAGCTTGTAGTAAAGGCAGTAGGTTTCGAAGGTGAGGTAGAGTTTGATGCCAGCAAGCCTGATGGAACCCCAAGAAAGCTCATCTCAGTAGATAAGCTCCACAGTCTCGGCTGGACTCACAAGGTAGAAATCGAGGATGGTGTACAGAAGCTCTTCGAGTGGTATAAGAATAGTTTGAAAGACTAAATACAAAATATGGATAGGGAAGAGTAGCGACGGTTGGATCGCTGCTCTTCTTTTTGTAACTTGCCCACCCAGTTACTTAAGAAGTTTGATTTATAATAGTGTTGCGGAATTAAGGCTAACATAAATATGAAAAAGATTATTTTATTCTTGCAGTTGATCTTCTCGATAGGGATGTCAGCGCAGACGACTGTAGAATCAGTCCAAGTTGCGGATATGGATGAAGGTGCCCCCATCTGTGGCAAGTCAATAGATTTTCACAAGCGCATTCTCCAGGCCTACAATTGCGATAGTACGCTCATCGTCTTCGCTTGTGATACCACTAAAAAAGGAAAAAATACCGATACTGGCTATCTCTATTCACTAGATGCCAATACCCTGGAAGTGCAATGGCAAAAGTCGCTGAAACTTTCTTTGTCAAAACTCTATGGCGTCTGTTCCAAGGGAGTGCTGCTTTCCTCCACTCTGAAAAGTACAGGCAAGTCACTCTTGACCTTGTCTGATACCAAGACGGGCCAGTCGCTATGGACGCAGTATCTTTATCCTGTCTATTTCAATGATAGCTTGGATATCGTGGTGGGACTTGAGAAAGTGGGAGACAGCAAGACATACGCTTATCGCCTGAGCACAGGAATGCTGTTGTGGGATGCCGAGATTCCGATGACCAAGAACGTGGGATGGAAAGATGCTTGCATGGTGGATTCCACTCACTTGGTGGTTGTGGGTGATGACATCAACGAAATCAACATCCATTCGGGTGAAATCAAGAAAGTGAAGGCTGTGACTGGCATCCATGATTCCAAGGGCATGATGGCTTTGGCATTGACCAATGTCTTGTCTGCGGCAGTCACCATCGGATTTAATTCTCCTTTTTATTACTATTATTATAATCTTAATCCATATATCATTACGGGCTTGACTTCCAATATCCTTCAGGTGGGCTCTGACTTGTATATAAGTGATAGAAAAAGCCTCTATTGTTTGGGAGCGGACAGTTTGCAAACACGCTGGAAGTATGATTTCCTGGACAAGGAGGCTTCTACGGCTCATCTTCTGCTTAGGGATGGCAAGATATTGATGCTCAATTACGGTTATGGCAAGAGTCTTATGAGAGGTACGGTGAAGTGTGGCAAGCCTTTCTTGGCTTCTTTTGATGCACAGACGGGAGATAGGGAGAAGATGTTTCCTTTATACGACAAGAAGCATGTCATGAACGACGGAATGCTCACGGAGAGTGGTGTCTTCCTTGCTGGTTCTGACAAAGCTGTATATCTGTCATTTGCTGATTCTGCTGTCATCAGCAAAGATTGGGATCGCAGAGCCAATGGGGCTTTGACTATGGTGTTGAGAAAACCATTCTATGCGTTTCATGGACTTGCACCAAAGCTGACTTTAGTGGAGGCATTCGACAAGGTGTGCCCGATGCAGACCAGTACCAACAAGCTTTTTGTCTTCAATGACAAGTTGGACATTCTTGAATCTTATGATCTCTACGAGACCTTCTCCGTTTGTTTCCGTTTGGATGATGTGCTTTGCATACAAAACAGGGATGACAAATCCAACTTTAGGCTGATTCATCCCGATGGTTCCTCTATCGGAAAACTGAAAGGCAAGCCTGTAGCCGCCCTGCTCAAGGGCAGAAATGTGCTAGCTGTATATGATGATCACCTTACAGTCTTTAGGCTGTAAGGTGCCTAGTGCCCTCTTATTACTGAAATCATGTGGATATATTAAAACGAAAAAATCCGATTCTCTTTCGAAAACCGGACTCTTAAATTTTTTTGAGTTATTTTGGGAAAAGTGGGTAGTGATGGATTCGAACCACCGAAGGCATAGCCAGCAGA